>Ga0209084_1000198_pt1 | contig 58047 bp, 55 predicted proteins | sample C_130820_MF_Meta_FD_187309 | JGI IMG/M metagenome (GOLD analysis project Ga0209084, IMG submission 187309) | Freshwater microbial communities from Lake Croche, Canada to study carbon cycling - C_130820_MF_MetaG (SPAdes) (version 2) | ecosystem: Environmental > Aquatic > Freshwater > Lake...
TTATGGGATTTAAAGAGTTTAATAGCAACATTTCGTACGGTATTCGATCTAAAGGCTCAAAAAATGCAATCATTTCACTTCGAATTTCCAACAAGCGATGGTCTAAAACTCGCTGCGACAGCAATGGGCAAGGAGGATGGGGGGCCAGTTTTATTCCTTCACGGGCTAGGGCAAACGAGGCATGCATGGGATTTGACCATGGATGTTGTTGCTCGAAGTGGATGGCGTGCCTACTCCTTTGATCTTCGAGGACATGGTGAGAGTGAATGGGACCCTAAAGGTGACTACACGATTGACGCACTTTGTAGAGACTGCATTGAGTTCGTTGAGAGTCTTCCAGCCACACCAGTGATTGTTGGTGCATCGTTAGGAGGAATCATTTCGCTTCTAAATGAAGCAAGTGTCACCAAAGAATTCTCTCGTGGTCTCATTTTGGTCGATGTAACACCACAAATGAACCAACTTGGTGTTGAAAGAATTAAGAACTTCATGCGATCTGGACTCGATGGATTTTCGTCACTCGAAGAAGCTGCCGCCGCAATTGCGCAATATATTCCAACACGAAAACCATCGTTAAATACCAACGGGCTCAGAAAAGTACTACGTGAAAAAAATGGTCGTTGGCGCTGGCACTGGGACCCTCTCCTACTAAGCGACACCAGAAATCATGAGGTTGATGTTGAAATCCCCAAGAAACTCGAAGGTGCACTAGAAAAAGTAGACGTACCTGTCATGTTGGTGCGTGGGCTACTTAGCGACGTTGTTGACGATAGTTCGGTCGCAGACTTTATTAAACGCAAGCCAAGTGCCAAACTTATAAACATCCCCGATGCGTCTCACATGATTGCTGGGGACAAGAATGATGTTTTCACGGCTTCTGTGATGGAGTTCTTGAACCAATTTAAAATAGACTCATCCCCCACGCAATAAACATGTAATCGATCGAAGGGTTATTCACTAACCCCTGGCCTGGAGCGGTTACCCCTTCCCCAGGCCAGGGGTATTCACTGCTACTTAACTGCGTCAGGACCGCGCTCGCCGGTACGGATTCGTACCACGTGCTCGATGTCTGAGATCCAAACTTTTCCGTCACCGTGAATCTCTGTCTTAGCTGCGTCAGCAATTGTGTCGCAAATCTTTTCAGCAGCTTCATCAGTGCAGGCAATCTCAATACGAATCTTGTCGACGAAGTCAAACTCGTATTCCTTTCCACGATAAATCTCAATGTGCCCGCCGGTGCGACCGAATCCACGAACCTGTGAAACGGTCATTCCGTTAACGCCAAGTGCCTTAACGGCAACCTTGACTTCATCGAGCTTGAATGGCTTTACAACTGCAGTAACTAATTTCATGATTGATCCTTACTTGTTGTCCGAGTGAGTGTGACTTGGTGTGAGCACAGGCTCACCGAATGTTGGGTCTGGGAATGCTTCTTCATCGTGGATTGCGAGGTCACCAATTGCGAGTGTCTCGTCTGATTCACGAAGTCCTCCAACAAGGAACTTAACCAGGTAGAAGATCACTGTGGTACCAACTGCGGTGTAACCAATGACCCAAAGTGCGGCCAAGAACTGTTCCCAGAGTTGGTGGAATGAGTGGGTGTAAAACCATCCACCAACTGAGAACCCACCTGGACCCTTGTAGTTTGAGCCAGATACTCCGTAGACCGACATGCTCGGGTCAGCAACAACCCCAACCATGAGTCCGCCCATCAGTCCGGCGATTCCGTGGGTATAGATAACGCCCATTGCGTCGTCAACCTTTGAGAATGGGCGAATACGTGACAGGTAATTCCATGAGACCCACACAACTGAAGATGAAACAAGTCCAACAATCATTGCGCCGGTTCCATTAACGAATCCAGCACTTGGGGTAATGGCTACGAGACCACAGAGCATTCCGTTAATGACTCCAAGGAACGTTGGCTTCTTCTGACGTGAGAAGCACATGTCCATGATGAGCCAGGTGAGTACTCCAACTGCAGTTGCTACGTTCGTGTTGAGAACAGCACTAGCTGCATCAGCTCCCGCGTAGAACGTTGCACCACCATTGAATCCGTTCCATCCAAGCCACAAGAACCCTGCACCAACCGCAACCATCATTAGGTTGCTCGGGAATGCGTTCTCACGGTCTTGCCAGCGACGTGGTCCAACAATTGCGGCTCCAACGAATGCAGCAATACCTGCACTCAAGTGAATGATGTATCCACCAGCAAAGTCAACCGCACCCTTTTGTGCGAAGAATCCGCCACCCCACATCAGTGCTGCATTAATGCAGTACACCATGGTGATCCAGAGAGGAACAATCAACAACCATGCCTTGAACTTGAGTCGACCAACAAGACCACCAAGGAACAACAGTGGAGTAATTGCGGCGAATACAAATTGGAAGTACGCAAGTGTTGCTGTTGGGAAGTGGAACGGAATAAGTGTGTTCGCACCTGAAACAGCTTGTCCTTGTTCAGCGCTTGCTGTTGAAAGAGGTGTGAAGTGTCCTACGAACCCACTCCAGAACGATCCATCTGGCCCGAAGTGTGAAAGTTGTCCGAAAGCCATGTTGTAACCCCACAGCATCCACACCACCAGTGTGATGGAGAACCCGGTGAACACCATCAGCATGGTGTTCACAATCCATTTCTTTCTGACTAGTCCTCCATAGAGAACAGCAAGACCTGGAAGGCTCATTAGGCCCACCAACGTGGCAGAAATAAGTTGCCAGGTGTTGTCAGCTGGATTTAACCAGTTTGGATACGGAATTATGGTCGTTGCAGCTAACACGTCCACTCCTTAATTACTAGGAGAGGGCGACGCTGACCTCAGGTTGATACCTAGAGTGTGCCAAACCAAGATTTCTGGTTTGTTAGCGAAATGTTTCCGGCGTATTAACTAAAAACTAAACCGCTTCAGGGCCGTGTTCGTCAGTGCGAATTCGAACTACGTGGCTTACGTCAGTAACCCAAACCTTGCCGTCGCCGTGAATGTCAGTGCGAGCTGCGTTCACAATTGCGTCGACGATTACGTCGACTGTTTCGTCGGTACAAACAATGTCAATTTGGATCTTGTCGACAAAGTCGAACTCGTATTCCTTACCGCGATAGATCTCTATGTGCCCACCAGTGCGACCGAAGCCTCGTACTTGCGACACCGTCATGCCCGAGACGCCGACTTCTTTCACCGCAACTTTTACTTCATCAAGTTTGAATGGCTTTACAATTGCTGTCACAAGTTTCATTGAGTCTCCTTAGACGTTGTCGTTGTGCAAGTGGCTAGGTGTTCCAACTGGTTCACCGAATGTTGGATCTGGGAATGCTTCTTCATCGTGGATTCCAATGTCACCGAGTGCAAGGTTTTCATCACTCTCACGCAACCCTCCTACGAGGAACTTAACTAAGTAGAACACGAATGCGGTTCCTACCGCAGTGTACGCAGCAACCCAAAGTGCAGTCAGGAACTGCTCCCACAGTTGATGGAACGAGTTGGTATAGAACCAGCCACCAACAGAGAATCCGCCGGGTCCATTAAACGTACGACCAGTTGTTCCATAGACAGCCATCTTCGGATCAGAAACAAGTCCAATCAGGAGACCACCAATAAGTCCTGCGAATCCGTGAGTGTGAATAACACCAAGCGCGTCGTCAACTTGTGAGAACGGACGAATGCGTGAGAGGTAGTTCCACGAGCACCAAACAAGTGCCGACGAAACAAAACCAACAATCATTGCGCCAATTCCATTAACGAATCCCGCAATTGCAGTAATCGACACAAGTCCACAGAGCATTCCGTTCGTGGCACCCAAGAATGTTGCTTTCTTTTGTCTGGAGAAATACATGTCCATAACAATCCAAGTGAGTAGACCAACTGCAGAAGAAACGTTTGTATTGAGAATTGCACTCGCAGCGTTGGTGCCGGCATAGAACACTGCGCCACCGTTGAAACCGTTCCATCCGAGCCACAAGATTCCAGCACCTACGGCTGTCATCATGAGATTGCTTGGGAATGCATTCTCTCGGTCTTGCCAGCGACGTGGGCCAACAATCGCGGCACCAACAAATCCAGCCACACCTGCACTCAGTTCAATAACAAATCCACCGGCGTAGTCGACTGCCCCCTTTTGAGCAAAGAACCCACCGTTCCAAATCAGTGCAGCATTAACGCAGTACACAACCGTTATCCAAAGTGGAACTATCAACAACCACGCTTTGAATTTGAGTCGACCAACAAGTCCACCAAGAAAAATGAGTGGTGTAATCGCTGCGAACGTAAATTGAAAATACGCAAACGTTGCTGTAGGAAAATGAAATGGGATCAACGTATTAGCGCCCGAAACCGTTTGACCTTGCTCCGAACTTGCCGTTGCGAGTGGTGTTGCGTGTCCAATGAAGCCACTCCAGAATGAACCAGTTGGCCCAAAGTGTGAGAGCTGACCAAAGGCCATGTTGTAGCCCCAGAGCATCCACACAACAAGGGTCACTGAAAACCCAGTGAAGACCATCAGCATGGTGTTCACAATCCATTTGTTTCGTACGAGTCCACCGTAGAAAACAGCAAGACCAGGAATACTCATGAGACCAACCAACGTGGCGCAAATTAATTGCCATGAGTTATCAGCTGGGTTTAACCAGTGTGGATAAGGGATGACGGTGGATGCAGTGAACACGCCCACTCCTTAGTTGCTAGAAGAGACCACTTTGGCCTCAATTTTCTTACAATCCGAGAGACTTCTCGAAAACCTGAGAAATGTCCATGACGGAGACTTCATCTCCCTTGCCATTGGCCTTAACCGCGTCGTCAAGCATGATCATGCAGAACGGACAAGCAGTAGAGACAATGTCAGCACCGGTTTCGAGGGCTTCATTGGTGCGCTCCATGTTCACGCGCTTTCCAATGTTCTCTTCCATCCACATACGAGCTCCGCCAGCACCACAGCAGAATCCCTTTTCGCGGCAACGTCCCATTTCAACTTGGCGAACACCAGGGATGGCATCGAGCACGTTACGTGGTTCATCAAAGACACGGTTGTGACGACCGAGGTAACAAGGGTCGTGGTAGGTAACTGTTCCGGTGTAGGAAACACCCGGCACGAGCTTGCCAGTAGCGACCAAGTGACTGAGGAGTTCAGCGTGGTGAATCATTTCGTAGTCGCCACCAAGGCCTGGGTATTCGTTCTTCATGGTGTTAAAGCAGTGCGGACAGCTAGCAACAATTTTCTTGGCACCAACTTCGTTGAGTGTTGCAATGTTGGACTTAGCCATTTCTTGGAACAAGTACTCGTTACCCATACGTCGCGCTGGGTCACCGGTGCACGATTCACGTGGACCAAGAATTCCAAACGTTACGCCCGCACGGTGCAGCATTCGTGCAGTTGAAACAATTTGCTTGCGACCACGCTCGTCGAGCGATCCAGCACATCCAACCCAGTAGAGGTATTCAATGTCTGCAGGAATTGGACCATCGATGATTGGAACTTCAAAGTCGAGTTCAGCCAACCAGTCGGTGCGCTTTGCAGCACCAAGACCCCACGGGTCACCCTGGTTTTCCATGTTGCGAAGAAGTAGTCCAGCTTCTGTTGGGAAACGAGATTCCATGAGCACTTCGTAACGGCGCATGTCAATGATTGCGTCAACGTGCTCAATGTCTACTGGGCACTCTTCAACACACGCACCACATGTTGTGCACGACCAGAGAACGTCTGGGTCGATTGTTGTTGGAACGAGTGTTGCAACGTCGCCGCCGCCTTCTCCAGAAAGAAGTCGGTCAGCCGAGGCGAACATGTTTTCACGAAGTCCCATGATGAGAAGCTTCGGGCTAAGCGGCTTGCCGGTTGTCCACGCTGGGCACACTGACTGACAACGACCACACTCGGTGCATGTTGAGAAGTCGAGCATCTGCTTCCAGGTGAAGTCCTCCATTTTGCCAACACCGAACACGGTGTCTTCGGTGACATTTTCCATGTCCATGTCTGGTGTCTTGTCGAGACCACCAAGAGCACGTGGGCGACGAGATACACCAATGTTGATTGGGGCAAGGAAAATGTGGAGGTGCTTGGAGTATGAAACGAACACCATGAATCCAGCAATAACTCCAACGTTCGCAAGAAGGAACACTGCTTCAATCACGCTGTTGACACCAGTGCCGAGTGGGGCTAACCAGGTAGCAACGATCTGAGATGCAAAGGCCCAAGGAGAGGACATGAGTTGGTTGGTTGCAGCTGTTGCCATGTCGTTAGAAACTTGGCCAACGGTGCGAGGGAATGGGAAGTGTCCGGCGTTAATTTGTCCAGCACGGTACATGAGCAGCGTGATGATAACCAGTGAGATGAGCCCGAGAACTATCCATGCAGCACCGAGGTGGCTTCCATAAAAACGACTCGCGCGGTCCTTGCGCGCTGGAGCGTTTTTGATACGAATGACTGTGAAGACAACGAGTGAAACAAGAACTGCCACTGAGAAGAAGTCTTCAGTAAAGGCAAGCCAGTTGCTTTGACCAATGAAGGGGATGTGGAAGTCACGGTTGTAGAGGGCACCGTACGCTTCAATAATTGTGGTGAACAAAACAGTGAAGCCCCACATCGTAAAGAAGTGCGCAAGTCCAGGAACGGTCCACTTGAGCAGTTTCTTCTGTCCTGCAACTTCTACAACTTCTGCTTCAGATACTTTGCGAAAGCCCTGCCACCTGCGAGGAGCTGGCTTTCCGCTGCGAATAAGTTTTGACAACCAGAAGAATCGTCGTCCCGCAACAGCGAAACAAATTAGTGATACTCCGAGTCCGATGATGATTCTTGCTAGCACGTTGATTCCTCTTCGTTAGTTCTTTTTAAAATTCTCTGAATAGCGACTTGCAGTTGGACCGCGTTGTCCCTTGTACTTCGATCCAAGTATTGACGAACCATACGGATTATCCGCAGGTGTTGTCATTTGGAAGAAACTAATTTGACCAATCTTCATACCGGTATAAAGGGTGATTGGCAAGTTCGCAACATTTGAAAGCTCGAGCGTGATGTGCCCGTCCCATCCTGCGTCAATAAATCCTGCAGTTGAGTGGATTACGAGGCCAAGGCGACCAAGTGAACTCTTCCCATCAAGACGTCCAACTAAATCATCTGGCAACATGATGCGCTCGGTTGTTGATCCAAGTAAAAACTCACCCGGGTGAAGAATCATTGGTGTGTCGAGTCCAACGTCAATGAGTTCGGTCAAATCTTCTTGCACTTCTTTGACGTCAATCACGCGCTGGGAGTGATTGCGAAATACGCGGTAGTACTGGTCAATGTGAAGGTCAACTGATGACGGTTGAATGCAGTCTTCACCAAGTGGGTCAATGATGATTCGACCCGATGCAAGAGCTTCTTTGATTGACCTGTCTGAGAGCACCATAACCCTCGCAACGATACTCTGAAGTAACCCACTCGGCCACAATATGCCTTAAAAAATAGGCAATTGCTTAGGGATTACGATGGTGGCATGCGGGCGTAGTTCAGCGGCAGAACATCAGCTTCCCAAGCTGAGAACGCGAGTTCGATTCTCGTCGCCCGCTCCAATCCAGTGTCCTATGAGATGGGCCGTAGTTCATTAGATTCATCTTGTGAGCAACTCAGTCATCTTGTTAGTGCTCTTTGCGGGATTATGGCGTAACACTTTTTGTTTTACAAGCAACACTTTGGCTCGTTGTTACATTTATTCGAAGAGGCATTTCATGGTGGCCTTCTGCAAAGACCGCACGCCTCGGAATCGCAGCTGGTGCTGGTTCAATTGCTGGGTATCTACTAATACTTTGGGCGCAGTTTCATGCTTCTTTCGCTCTAGTGAGTGCACTACGAGAAACAGGCGTTCTCTGGGCAGCTGTAATTGGTGCGCTGTATTTCAAAGAGGGCTCACTTCGAAAGACTGTTGGTCCAGCAATAGTCATTGTGATTGGTGTTTCTCTACTTGCAGTTGGGTAGCGCTTAGTTGTTGTTGGACCTACGCTGAGGTGTAGTGAACTACCTCTTCCTTCTATTGATCATCTTCGGGATAAACCTTCTCCCAGCATTTGGACCCCCTACGTGGCTCGCACTCGTTATAGCCCAGTGGAGATGGCATCTAAACCCTGTTGCCGTTGTGCTTCTCGGCGTCGTTGGTGCGGTTGCTGGGCGTGGGCTACTGGCAGTTGCCTTCGGGCGACTAAGAGATCACTTCCCAAAGCGCTACATAAATAATCTCAACCGTGCACACGCAAAATTAGATTCGCACCCATCTGGCGAGATTGCTTGGTACGTCGTTTTCTTATTCACACCAGTTCCCTCTGCACAACTTTTCTGCGCAGTAGGACTACTCGAAATGCCACTAACAAAAATTCTCATCACCTTTGCGGTTGGGCGACTTGTTTCATATGCGATCTACGACGCAACAGCTTCTGCGATAGGTCACGAATTTCACAGCCTCTGGAGCAAGTACTGGGGAAGCCCTCTCGCGATTGCGCTCCAAGTCTCATTCCTGATTGGTCTAAGTGTTCTGCCGCTCATCTCCTGGAAAGATAAGGACTCGACTCTCGAAAAGCCTTCAGATACAGGAGAAGCTGTCTAGGTTCTGTACTTAGTTCTGTACTTAGTTCAGTACTGGACAATGTACAAATAGTTGGTATAGTTGCCCTCGTGACAATTGGCGCAAGTGACGTACTGAGAGAAAACGGAGTGCAGGCAACTGCGCAACGACTCGCAGTACTTCGCGCGGTGTCAGCACAACCTCACATCACCGCAGACGGTGTTGTTGCAATTGCAACTGATGAAATTGGAACTATTTCTCGTCAAGCTGTGTACGACACTCTTGGTCTGCTCGCAGAAAAAGGAATTATTCGAAAGATCCAACCAGTTGGATCACCCGCTCTTTACGAAGACCGAATAAGTGACAATCATCACCATTTAATTTGTAGAAATTGCGCAATGGTTGTTGATGTTGACTGTGCTGTGGGACAAACACCTTGTCTCACTGCAGCAGACGCCATGGGTTTTGAAATTGATGAAGCAGAGGTCGCCTACTGGGGCCTCTGTCCTAGTTGTCAAAAAAGTTCGAAGTAACGCAGTACCGCTATCTATAAAGGAGAAAACATGACAGAAGAAAACAAGTGTCCAGTTGTTGGAGGCGCAAGCACTCGAGTAACTGGCTTACAGAACAACGCACAGTGGTGGCCTAATCAACTCAACATCAAGTTGTTACACCAGGCAAATCCTGCAGCGAGTCCTATGGACAAGAACTTCAATTACGCGAAAGAATTCGCAAAGCTCGACCTTGATGTTTTAAAGAAGGACATCGAGAAGTTGATGACCAACTCACAAGAGTGGTGGCCTGCTGACTGGGGACACTACGGTCCATTCTTTATTCGCATGGCGTGGCACAGCGCTGGAACATACCGAATTAGTGACGGACGTGGAGGTGCTGGATCTGGAGCGCAACGTTTCGCACCACTAAACAGCTGGCCGGACAATGGAAACCTCGACAAGGCTCGCCGACTTCTATGGGAAATCAAGAAGAAGTATGGACAGAAGATTTCATGGGCTGACCTCATGATCTTTGCTGGTAACTGTGCACTCGATTCAATGGGCTTTAAGACATTTGGTTTCGCTGGTGGACGTGTTGACATCTGGGAACCAGAAGATGACATCTACTGGGGACCTGAAGACACGTGGCTTGACGACAAGCGCTACACCGGTGAGCGCGACCTCGAGAATCCACTTGGTGCCGTGCAGATGGGACTCATCTACGTAAACCCAGAAGGACCTAACGGAAACCCTGACCCACTTAAGGCAGCGGTTGACATTCGTGAAACGTTTGCACGCATGGCAATGGACGACGAAGAAACTGTCGCGCTTATTGCTGGTGGTCACACCTTTGGAAAGACTCACGGTGCAGGTGACCCTAATAAGTACGTAGGACCAGAACCAGAAGCTGCACCAATTGAAGCGCAGGGACTTGGCTGGATCAACACCATGGGGACTGGCAACGCTGGTGACACCATCACGAGTGGCCTCGAAGGCATCTGGACAACCAAGCCAACACAGTGGAGCAACGACTACTTCAATCACCTCTTTATGTACGAGTGGGAACTCTTCAAGAGCCCTGCTGGCGCACAACAGTGGCGACCAAAGGGTGGTGCTGGATCAACAACAGTTCCAGACGCACACGACAAGAAAAAGACGCACGCACCAACAATGTTGACAACCGACCTTGCACTCATTGTTGACCCTGCATACAAAAAGATTTCTAAGCGGTTCCAAGAGAATCCAAAAGAATTTGCAGATGCGTTTGCTCGTGCGTGGTTTAAGTTGACGCACCGTGACATGGGACCATACGTGCGCGGACTCGGAGCGTATGTTCCAAAGAAGCCTCAACTATGGCAAGACCCAATCCCAGTAGTTGACTTCAAGCTTCCAACCGACAAGGACATAGTTGCTCTTAAGAAGAAGATTGCAAACTCTGGCCTCAGTGTCTCGCAACTTGTTTCAACTGCTTGGGCGTCTGCTGCAACATTCCGTGGCACCGACAAGCGCGGTGGAGCCAATGGTGCACGCATTGCACTAAGCCCACAGAATGCATGGGAAGTTAATAGTCCTGCGCAGTTGAAGAAAGTGCTTAAAGAACTTGAATCAATTCGCAAAAGCTTTAACACTAAGAGCAAGAAGATTTCACTCGCTGACATCATCGTGCTCGGTGGTTGTGTTGGAATTGAAATGGCCGCGCAGAACGCTGGGCGCAAAGTCACAGTTCCATTCACTCCAGGACGCAACGACGCGACACAGAAAGACACCGACGTTGCATCATTCGCAGTTCTTGAGCCAACACACGATGGTTTCCGCAACTATGTAGCGAAGGGCCAGCGTCGCAGTGAAGAAGATCTTCTTCTTGACCGTGCGCACCTGCTCACACTCAGTGCACCAGAAATGACTGTACTTATAGGTGGACTACGCGTGCTTGGCACCAACGTTGACGGATCGGCGCATGGAGTATTTACAAAGAACCCAGGAGCGCTTAGTAACGACTTCTTTGTGAACTTGATTGATCTCGACACTGAGTGGAAGCCTGCGAAGGATGGTTCACTTGTTGGAACAGACAGAAAGTCTGGCAAGACAAAGTGGACAGCAACTCGAGCTGACCTCATCTTTGGATCTAACTCACAGCTACGTGCAATTGCAGAGGTGTACGCAACAAACGACGCGAAGAAGAAGTTCGAAAAGGACTTCGTTGCAGCGTGGGTCAAGGTAATGAACCTCGACCGTTTCGATCTGGCGTAAATAAGTAAAGATTCAACTCAAATCCCCGGCTCTTTGAGCCGGGGATTTGTGCATAAAACCCTCAATGTGAATTAAGAAGTTGTTAAAGCACCCGATTCACAAGCGATTCGCACTCAGTCGCCATCACTTACCTATTTATACTGAAGATTGCTCTTAGTTTTAGAAAGTAGATGCATGAAACTCGTTCGTTCAACATTTGTGATTGCCACACTCGCGCTCACCATGATGAGCGTTGTGCCAGCGGGAGCTGCAGCACCGACATGGAAGGCCGCTGAAAACGTAAGTCTGCCGAGTGGCACATCGAGCATTTACCAAGGTTGGTTGCCTTTCTTATCGTGTCCTACGGCCAACAACTGCAGTGGGGCCGGAAGCATGAACGATTCATCAAACGCTGTGCAAGGTTTGCTGCTCAGTGAGACCAGGGGTGTTTGGGAATCATCAATTTTAGGATTACCTGCGAACGCTGCAAAATCACCGGGCGTGATGATCTACGCACTTGGATGCGCAACAAATGGCAACTGTGTCACGGGTGGCCAGTACAGCGATACCAGCTCGAATGTTGACGCTTTCGTTGCAACTCAGTCCAGTGGAACGTGGGCTAGAGCAAGTGCAGTCATTTTGCCAACGGGTGCGGCTTCAACGTCACAAAGCGCGCAGGTTCGCGGTGCGTCTTGTTCGACTGCTGGGAACTGCGTGGCGATTGGAACATACGTAGAGAGTGGAGCCGCCACGCAAAAGACGCAAGGGTTTGTAGTTAGCCAAGTGAACGGTGCGTGGCGCCAGGCAACAAAAATTGCACTGCCACCTTCTACCAACGCGAACCCATACGTTTCAGTAGGACAAATTTCATGCTGGAGCACTGGAAACTGCGCCGCGATTGGTAACTACATTGACGTCAACAACGTAAGTCAAGGTTTCTTGTTGAGTGAAGTTAATGGAACGTGGCAAACAGGACAAAACGTATCTATGCCATCAAATACAAGTGCGTACGCCAACATCTCACTCAATGCTCTTACGTGCGCATCAGCACAGAACTGCACCGCAATTGGTACATACGCAACTCGTACTGGTGCAAAAACACCATTTGTTGTTTCAGAGGTAAATGGTGTTTGGAAGAGAGCGACAGCACTAGTTCTGCCAAGCGACGCAGCTTCTAATCCTCGTGTGCTCCTTTACGGTTTCTCTGGCATTACATGTCCCACCGCTAACGACTGCGTCACCGGTGGTCAGTACTACACATCTACTGGTCAGTACCAAGGATTCTTGGTGAACCAAGTGAACGGAAGCTGGAAGGCCGCTAAGACATTGGCGCTACCAAGCGGTGCGCAACAAGCTGGAAAGAATGGTGGAGTTGTTGCATTCACTTGTTCAAGCGTTGGTAACTGCGCTGCTGCCTCTGCCTACCTCGACAGCTCAGGTAGTTACCAAGCAGGAATTGCTAATCAAGTAAATGGCACGTGGCAAGCTGTTTCAAAAATCACATTGCCCAATGGCGCGACAACCGTAAGTCCCGCCGGTGGTGTGTACGGAGTCATCTGTCGTGGAACCAGCTGTACCGCACTTGGCAGTTACCAAACCAGCTCCGGTGCATACCAAGGCTTCACTGTTACTAATTAGTCCCAGCCTCTACGCTGTGTGAGTGTCCGGGCTACTAATTGACTTTCGGCCCTTTCGAGGGAACAAAGACTTTACGTTGCTCTTTGTTGGACAGTTTGTTTCATTGCTCGGCAGCAATCTCACAACTGTTGCAATTCCGTATCAGATTTATTTAGATACGCACTCAAGCCTTTGGGTCGGAATTACCAGCTTGATTCAACTCCCCCTACTCATCATTGGTTCTCTCTGGGGAGGAGCAGTTGGTGACCGAGTTAATCGTCGCTTGCTTCTCACGATCACTTCACTTGGCCTTGGAATGCTGAGTGTTCTACTTGGCATTAATGCACAGTCGCACAGCAAAAACATTGCAGTGCTGATTATCCTCGCAGCACTAAGTGCCGGACTGGCTGGATTTTTAGGACCACTGCGCGGCGCGGTAATTCCAACAATTGTTCCACCCGATCAGCTTCTCGCAGCAAACTCACTTTTCCAGTTGACATTCCAGACGGGCTTTCTTGTCGGACCAGCAATCGCTGGCGTGCTTATCGCCGCAGTTGGTGTGCCGTCTTGTTATTTGATTGACGCCTGTACGTTTGCGATGTTGTCAATCTCTGCCTACTTCCTCTCACCACTTCCTCCAGTTTCATCACCTGGTGAGCGCGCAATACTTAAATCAATTCGAGATGGTTTTAGCTATGTTCGACAATCGAAAGTCATTCAAGGCGTCTATCTCGTTGACCTCAACGCAATGATCTTTGGAATGCCCCGTGCACTCTTCCCAGCATTTGCTCTCAGCATCTATCACGCCGGACCTCGTGCACTCGGACTTTTATTTTCCGCGCCTGCGATTGGTGGCGTTCTAATTTCACTGATTAGTGGATGGGTTAACAACATTCAGCGACAAGGAAGGTTTGTAGTTCTTTCAGTAATCGCCTGGGGTGTGGCAATCGCTCTCTTCGGCGCCGTTCACGTGCTCTGGCTCGGTGTTTTCTTCCTCGCATTTGCTGGAGCCGCAGATGCTTTATCGGCGATATTTAGAAACACTATTTTGCAAAGCGCATTGCCCGATGAGTATCGAAGTCGAATTGCATCTATTCAGATTGCAGTTGTGACTGGCGGTCCACGCATAGGTGACATGGAATCAGGTGTCGTAGCGGGGCTCGTTTCAACCGAGTTTTCAGTGATCAGTGGAGGCATTGCCTGCGTTCTAGGTGCACTCGTTCTCATTAAAGCGTTGCCAACGTTCTGGCAACAAGAAAAAATTACGCTGAGCGAACCGGAATAGATCGACGCTTACCGTTGGTCACTTGTGCCAACTGTCCACACGCTGCATCGATTGAGCGTCCGCGAGTATTTCGCACAGTGACATTGACGCCAAGTTCTTCGAGCGCTTTTCTAAATTCATACACACGAGTTCCAGACGAACCCATCACGAGGTATCCCGGTGTTGGATTAAGAGGAATGAGATTTACGTGCGCGCGAAGTGATAACGCATAGTCCGCAAGTTCCTCAACAGCTTGATCGGTGTCGTTCACTCCGTCAATGAGTGCCCATTCGAAACTAAGACGACGACCGGTCGTAGCAATCCACATAGTGCACGCTTCATGAAGTCGCTCGAGGTTGTAACGCTTATTAAGCGGAACCAGTTCGTTACGCGTTTCATTGTTTGCAGCGTGGAGACTCACTGCGAGCGTTAGAGGAAGTCCTTCGTTTGCGAGCTTCTCGATTGCTGGGGCAACACCAACTGTTGACACGGTGAGGTTTCGAGCAGACATGCCTTTGTATTCGTGAAGTCGCTTAACAACACCGACAGTTGTTGCATAGTTAGCGAGCGGTTCACCCATTCCCATAAAAACAACATTGGAAAGTCGACGAGGGGCTGCGGCACGCGAGGCAAACATAACTTGTTCAATTACTTCACCAATGGTGAGCTGTCGTGAATAACCAGCTTGGCCCGTTGCACAGAATGTGCATCCCATTGCACATCCTGCTTGACTTGATACGCAGACCGTAACGCGGTCTTCGTACGCCATGAGTACAGTTTCGATTGTCGCACCGTCAGCTAAGCGAAAGACCCACTTTTGGGTAGATCCGAGATCGCTTTCGACGAAATTTGCAACTTCAAGGCTTGATGGAAACTGCTCGCCCAACTTGGAACGAAGCGCCTTGGGGATTGTGGTGATTTCTTTTAGGTCTTGACCCTCGGTCCATAATCCATGCCAGACCTGGTCAGCGCGGTAACGGGGCTCGCCCGTTAGGAGCTCAGCCAGTTCTTCTTTGGTGTATTCGTAGGCCGATGGCATGTAACAAGGCTAGATGGCGAAGGGCCTGCGCCCAGCACCCCGTACTTCTACTACGGTCTAACCCAGGCAAACTACTCAGGAGTAACCATCATGGAACTTAAGAACACCTCATCTGTCGTCACCGGCGGTGCATCAGGACTTGGCGAATCAACTGCTCGCGCGCTCGCTGCACGCGGCGTAAAAGTTGTTGTTGCTGACCTCAACGATGCACGCGGTGAAGAAGTTGCGAAAGAAATCGGTGGAACATACGTTCACTGTGATGTAACGAGCACCGAGCAGAACATTGCTGCCATTGAAGCTGCAAAGGCAATGGCTCCACTATGGACAGTTGTTAACTGTGCAGGAATTGGTTGGGCAACTCGCACCGTTGGAAAAGATGGTGAGTACTCCTCAGCCCACGACCTCGCTCTTTACCGCAAGGTAATTGAAATCAACTTGATCGGAACATTCGACATGTGCCGTCTTGCTGCAACAGCAATGAGCCACAACACACCTGACGTTGACGGACTACGTGGTGCAATTGTTAACACTGCATCAGTTGCTGCTGAAGATGGACAGATTGGTCAAGTTGCCTACTCATCATCTAAGGGTGGCGTTGTTGGTCTTACATTGCCACTTGCTCGCGACCTCGCAGCAATTGGTGTTCGTGCCAACTGCATCTTGCCTGGCCTCATTGACACACCAATTTACGGAACCGGTCCTGCATCAGATGAATTCAAAGCTCGCCTTGGTGCTGGCGTGTTGTTCCCTAAGCGTCTTGGTTACTCATCAGAGTTCGCATCACTCGCAGTTGAACTTCTTAGCAACAGCTACATGAATGCCGAGTCAGTACGTCTCGACGCTGGTATTCGTATGCAGCCTAAATAAACAACTCATTTCATTAAGCCCCCCGAGCAAAAAGTTCGGGGGGCTTTTTGTTTGACCTGTAGTACATTTTTTTCATGACCACATCGAGCGCTGAGCGCATCACATCACCATTTGGACATCGAAGCACAGCGCTCGAAGTAATTAGTGGCCATGATCTAACAGGAAAGACAGTTCTCATCACCGGAGCCTCATCGGGTCTAGGTGTTGAGACAGCACGTGCCTTTACTCACGCCGGAGCAACTGTTGTTCTTCCAGTTAGAGACCAGAGTCGCGGTGAAGAATCACTTCGAGCAATTGCAACTACCGAAAACATCGACAAAGTGATGCTTAGGTCTCTTGACCTCGCGAGTCTGAGCTCTGTACGAGCTTTCACTGAACAGTTTCTGAGTGACTTCTCAACACTGGACATCTTGATCAACAATGCAGCCGTAATGACAACACCCGAGACGAAGACGGCAGACGGCTTTGAGATGCAGTTTGGAACTAATCATCTGGGACACTTTGCACTCTTCACTGGAATCGCGCCCGCACTACTTGCAGCACAGACCTCTCGTGTTGTTGCGCTCAGCTCAATTGGCCACCGCTTGAGCCCTGTTGTCTTTGACGACATCATGTTTGAAAATCGTCCCTACGAGAAGTGGAGTTCGTATGGTCAGTCAAAGACCGCTTGTGCACTTTTCGCCGTTGGTGTGAGTGCGTTGTATAGCAATCAAGGAATTACCGCTAACGCTGTTCACCCGGGCGGCATCATCACTGGTCTTCAGAAGTATCTTCCCCGCGAAGAGCAGATTGCAATGGGTTGGTTCAATGAAGAAGGTGTTATCAACGAGCGCTTTAAGAACGTTGAACAAGGCGCATCAACGTCAACGTGGGCAGCCGTTGGCGTTGAGCTCGAAGGTCGTGGTGGCCATTACCTCGAAGACTGCGCTCAGGCACTGCCTGCATCAAAGGACGTTCCTATGGGTGGAGTCCAGGACTACGCCATTGACCCAGAGCTTGCAATGAAGCTTTGGGAAGTTTCTAGCGAACTAATCGCTAAGTAACTAGACCGCGCTCGAGTCGGGCAAGTTGTCAAAGCGAGTGAATTCATCTCGCCACGTCAAGAAGGCTGTGTCAGTTGGACCGTTACGGTTCTTTCCAACAATAATTTCTGCTGAAGCCTTTTGGTCGTTTGTAACCTCACCGTACTTTTCAGGACGGAACAAGAACAAAACAACGTCAGCGTCCTGCTCAAGTGATCCTGATTCACGAAGGTCAGACATCATTGGTCGCTTGTCAGCACGAGCTTCGAGGGCACGTGACAGCTGTGACAACGCAATAACTGGTGTTTCAAGTTCGCGAGCGAGAATCTTTAGCGAACGGCTCATTTCTGAAACTTCTACTTGACGGTTTTCAGCTTTCGTTCGTGAACTCATGAGCTGTAGGTAGTCAATGATGACAACACCAAGGTCACCTTGTTGTTGCTTAATTCTGCGAGCTCGAGCACGAATGTCCATCACGGTAAGGGCTGGGTTGTCGTCAATGAAGATTGGTGCACTCTGCAACATGGCAAACGCCTTGTGAGCGTTATTCCAGTCGTTGTCACTCAGGTCGCCAGTACGAAGCTTGGTTGAGTCAATGCGTGCAGTCGATGCGAGGATACGTTCTGCAAGCTCCTGCTTGCTCATTTCTAGAGAGAAGTACAGCGCTGGTCGCTTAACAATTGCACCAACGTGAGTAAGGATTCCAAGACCAAATGCGGTCTTACCCATACTTGGACGAGCACCAATGATCGAGAGGCTGGTTGGCTGTAGTCCTTGAAGAATGCGGTCAAGTGATCGGTACCCAGTTTCTAGACCATTGAACTGTCCACGTGTTTCACCACGTTCTTCCAAAATGTCTGCTTCAGCAAGCAAGAGACTCTGAAGGTGTGCGACTGAGTCTGCTTTCTGTCCATCACCAATTGCGTTGATCTTTCGTTCTGCGTCATCAAGCAACATTGCAACGTCATCAGTTGGAACATACGCATCATCAAGAATTCCACCAGCTACAGAAATAAGTCGACGCTGTTGTGCTTTGTCGCGAACTAGTTGTGCGTAGTGCTGAGCGTTTGCAGCTGAAGGAGTGTTGCTCTGTAGAGCGGCGAGAACTGCAAGTTCAATTTGAAGTGATCCGCGCTCTTGCATCTTTGCTTGCACGGTGACGTAGTCAACTGGATCACCACTGTTAACGAGGTCAACTATGGCTGAGTAAATTTGTCCGTGAAGTGGACGATAGAAATCTTCTTCTTGAACAAGTTCGTACGCGATACTGACTGCTTCAGGAAGTTGCAACATCGCACCAATGAGCGACTCTTCTGCTTCAATAACACTCGGTGGAACTCGCCCTGCGTTAGGGGCGGTCCTTTGTCGGTCTGATTCAATCTGCGTCATAAGACTCCAACGTTCGCACGTTTTGGCTGTGTGTCACAAGAACAACAACGTGGGGAAAAGCCTGTGCCTAACTCCCTAGTTTTAATCATCTCAAATGGGTGTAACAAGCACTATGCCGGGGCAAAAAGCCCCGGCATAGTGAAATTCCTTTGAAGATTGGGCTATTTAGCGACAACCTGCACAGTCACAGAAGCAACCACACCGTCAAACAGTGTCGCTGAAACAGTGGCTGAACCGAGCTCTTTAATGTGCTCAGTCATTGAAATCTGGTGACGGTCAAGCGAGATGTTCGTCGCAGTACGGATGGCGTTAACGACATCTGCTTCGGTTACAGAACCGAAGAGACGACCGTTTGCACCAGCACGAGCTGAAATAGAAACACTTGCCTGCTCAATAAGCTTGCGCTGAACTTCTGCAGCTTCACGGCTCTGAGCGTCACGAACATCGCGAGCCTTGCGCATTGATGCAGCCTGGATCTCCATGATGTCGTTCGCTTCAAGTGCGTCACCGTTTGGAAGAAGGAAGTTGCGAGCAAAACCCTTCTTCACTTCAACAATGTCGCCACGGCGACCTACGCCACGGATGTCGTTTCTTAGAAGGACCTTCATTCTGAAACCTCCACAGTTGCTGCTTCTTCAACGATTGCTGCAGCTTCGAAGACTGCTTCAGCAGTGCTGGCGTCTTCTAGGAGCTCTTCGCGAATTACTTCACCGTCGATGTCACCAAGGACGTCGGCCAAGGTGGCTTCTTCCTTTTCACCACGAGGTCCGCGTGAACCACGGTCACCGCGGTCATCACGTCCACGGCCGCCGCGCTTTTCAGTCACGGTGCGCTGGGTGTATGGAAGGAGTGCAAGTTCACGAGCAGTCTTGATTGCATCAGTAACGTCACGCTGGTGCTGCTGGCAGTTGCCAGACACCTTGCGTCCACGAATCTTTCCGCGATCTGAGATGTACTTGCGAAGTTGTGCAAGGTCCTTGTAGTCAACGGCGATTACACCGTGAACACAGAATGTGCATGGCTTCTTCTTCGTGTGACGCTTTTCAATTTTTGGCGCGCGCTTTGGCGGCGTAGGCATATTCTTACGTGGCATTAGAAAGGCTCCTCATCAAATGCATAGGTAGATGGTTCGTTTGAAGCAGGTCGTGGTGTTGGGCGGTCTCCAGATGGAAAGTTGCCACCTTCAGCACGAGGTGTCTTGGTTACAACGGCAGTTGCGTATCGCAACGATGGTGCAATTTCATCAGCGGCGATTTCAACAATCGAACGCTTGTCACCATTGTCTGTTTCCCAGCTGCGCTGCTCGAGGCGTCCCGTAACAATTACGCGAGCACCCTTCTGCACCGAGTTAGCTGCGTTCTCAGCCATTGGCCCGTAAGCCGAGACTTCGAAGTATGAAACTCGCTCTTCCCATTCCTGGGTTTGACGATTCTGCCAGCGGCGGTTTACGGCGATAGAAAGACGCAGTGCTGCTTGACCTGAGTTCAAGAACTTCAGTTCAGGATCACGCGTTACGTTTCCAACGACGGTAATAGTGTTATCGGCCATTTCAGTTTCCTTTTCTCTAAGCGACGAACTTATGCCTTGGCCGTAACACGGCTGGCACGCTCGTTGCGTCGTAGGACCTTGAAGCGAAGGACTTCGTCTGAAAGTGTCAAGATGCGGTCGAGCTCAGAAACTGTCTCGTTCACACCATTGAATTCAACCAAAACGTAGTAACCCTCTTTGCGCTTGTTGATCTCGTACGCCAGGGGACGCTTCCCCCAACGGTCGATAGCGCCCGGTGTTCCACCATTATTTCGGATTGTGTCAAGTGCACGGTCAAGTGCAACCTGGATTGTCTGTGCATCGACGGTTACGTCGAACACGATCATTGATTCATATGCCCTCATAGAGCTTTTCCTTTCCCTCTGGTCCGACTAGGTCGGGCTCTGCGGAAAACAGAGCAGGGTATGTAGTTACTTCCCCACGTATGTAGGAAGGTCAACTCTACTCCAAAAGCCTGATTTTGGCTAGTTGAGTAGTTCGCCTGGGTTGGCGTAAACCTCTGATTCACTAGGAAATGAACCATTTCTGACGTCAGATGCGTACTGAGCGACCGCGTCAGTGATGGCCTTTCCAATGTCGGCGTACTGGCGAACAAATTTGGCTGGCTTGCGGTTCGTAAGACCTAGGAGGTCATGGAACACCAGCACTTGGCCATCAGTATCAGGACCTGCGCCAATGCCAACAGTTGGGATGTCGAGGGCCTGAGTGATTTGCGTTCCAACGATTGGTGGCACTGCTTCAATCACCATTGAATAAACACCCGTCTCTTGCAAGATGAGTGCATCTTCCATTAACAACTTCGCAGCGTCAAGAGTTTTTCCTTGCACCTTAAACCCACCAAAGGCGAGCACACTTTGTGGCGTAAGTCCAATGTGTCCCATGACTGGAATCTCTGCATCAAGCACTGCGCGAATGACGTCACGTCTAACTGCTCCGCCTTCGAGCTTCACGCTGTGTGCACCGGCTCGAATTAGTGATGCAGCGTTGCGAACACTTTCTCGGTCATTGATGTGATAACTCATCCACGGCATGTCAGCAACAATGTGTGCGTTTGGCTTTGCTGCACTTACTGCGCGAACGTGGTGACACATTTCTTCGACTGAGATGTGCAGCGTGTCGGTGTGACCAAGCACAACGTTTGCGACCGAGTCACCAACGAGCAGCATGTCAACACCTGCGGCGTCTGCGTAACGAGCACCTGGTTCGTCGTATGCAGTAACCATCACGATTGGTGAAGCGCCGTTCCTGCGTTTGCGCAGTCGAAGTTCTGGTGCGCTAATGCTCATGAGCGCACTTTCTTTTGCTGCACCGGTTGCGCCTTACGTTGACGACGATCTCCGGCACTCCATTTTCTAACGAGGTGATGGAAGGAACAAGCAACGCACACTTCAACCGCGTAACACTTCACAGGTTCTTCTCGACGTTCGAGTTTCAAAAGTTCAGCACGCGACGTAGGACACGTTCCACCAGCGGGGAGACGAGCACCAAACACGTAGGTAACTTCAACGAGTTCAGTTTCACTACAGACGGGGCAAGTTTCTCCAGTGGTTCGTCCAATGTTTTTCGCGGCACGAAGAAGTTCTGGGTGTGCGTCGCAAATGTCTTCGTGACGAAGTGATCCGTCGGCGAGTTTTGCTAAAAGGGCGTGACGGACGAGCCCGAACTCAACAACCGCTCCATCGGCGGTACTGGTGCGAAAGCTCTTATCCATTAGAGGTGACATTACCGTACCCCTTTAAAAATAGGGAAATCCTCAAATGTTGCACAATCGATGTATCGAAACGATAGGATGATTCGAGTGTTAGACATTGCCATCCTCGGACTACTTATGGATCGTGACCACCACGGTTACGAAATCCGTACCCAGCTGCGTGACCGCCTGGGCATCTCGTCGAACGTCTCCTTCGGGTCCATCTACCCAGCCTTAGCGCGCCTCGAGCGCCACGGATTTGTTGAAGCCGCCGCTACGAGCGAGCCTCGCATCAGTCCCCTATCGACTGGATCGCTTTCTGGTGAGCGTGCATCACTGCGATCACTGCGCCAAAGCCAAGGGCTTGGTCGCCGAGGTCGCAAGGCCTACCGCATCACCGAGCGTGGCAAAGAAGAGTTCATTGGACTGCTCAGCAACACCGCAACACTCGATGACGCAAAAGAATTTTCACTTCGTATGGCCCTCGCTAAATACCTAACGCCACCTTCACGCGTTGGGCTCTTAGAGCGCCGTCGCACAGATCTCGTTGAACGCCTCGCAGAAGTACGTGCCGGCGCAAGTAACGAACAACTAGACAGCTACGCACGTGACGTGATGGATCACGCCGCGAACGCTGTGGAGTTAGACCTCGCGTGGATTGACAACTTGTTATCCACCGAACGTAGTAATCAGCAAACTTTCGCTCGAGAAGCGAAGTAGGAAAGGAGAGCCATGGAAAAGATTCGCGTGGCCATAGCGGGCGTTGGAAACTGCGCAAGCTCACTCATTCAAGGTGTTACTTATTACAAGGATGCAAAGCCAGGTGACGATGTCCCAGGTCTTATGCACGTTGTACTTGGTGGCTACCACGTAAGCGACATTGAATTTGTTGCTGCATTCGACGTAGATGCCTCAAAGGTCGGCAGCGACCTCTCAAAGGCAATCGAAGGCGGACAGAACAACACAATCAAGTTCGCAGATGTTTCATCCATTGGCGTCAACGTTCTTCGTGGACCAACAATGGACGGACTCAACAAGTACTACCGCGCATCAATTGAAGAGTCGCCAGCAGAAGCTGTTGATGTTGTTAAGGCACTTAAGGATGCACGCGCAGAAGTACTTGTTTCATACCTACCTGTAGGTTCTGAAGACGCACAGCGTTTCTACGCACAAGCAGCTATTGACGCTGGGTGTGCATTCGTTAACGCCATCCCAGTGTTCATTGCATCTGACCCAACATGGGCGAAGAAGTTTGCAGACGCTGGCGTGCCAATCATTGGTGACGACATCAAGAGTCAGGTTGGTGCAACGATTGTTCACCGCGTACTTGCTCGTCTCTTTGAAGACCGTGGTCTCTCACTTGACCACACCTACCAACTCAACGTTGGTGGAAACATGGACTTCAAGAACATGCTCGACCGCGAGCGTCTCGAGTCAAAGAAGATCTCAAAGACACAGGCCGTTACTTCACAGCTCGAAATTTCAAACATGAGTGCTGACGATGTACACATTGGCCCAAGTGACCACGTGCCATGGTTGAAAGACCGCAAGTGGGCCTACATCCGTATGGAAGGACGTAACTTCGGTGACGTTCCACTTAACTTGGAACTCAAGCTCGAAGTATGGGACTCACCTAACTCAGCTGGTGTAATCATCGACGCAGTTCGCTGTGCTCGTGTTGCCCTAGACCGCGGTATTGGTGGGCCAATCATGGGTCCATCGGCGTACTTCATGAAGTCGCCACCAGTTCAGTTCCACGATGACGTTGCCCACAACATGGTCAATGAATTCGCCGAGGGCGGAGAAAACCCAGTCTGGCCATAAGCCGTCTTAATTAAAAATCCCCTCGTCATTTTGGCGAGGGGATTTTTTATTTCGCTTGTTCGCTCCACCACTCAAGAAGTCTGACCTTCGCTTCTTGCTCGGTGATCTCACCTTCGTCGGTACGAATCTCCATGAGGAAGTCAAGTGCCTCGCCAACTTTGCGACTCGGAGAAATGCTGAGTATCTCCATTACCGCTACGCCATCGAGCGCGGGTCGTTGGTTATCAATGTCTTCTTGCTCACGAAGCTCACCAATACGAACTTCAAGTTCATCCATGCGAAGCGCGAGTGTTTGTGCTTTTCTTGCGTTGCGCGTAGTGCAGTCACAACGGGTCAGCTCATTAAGGGCGTCAAGCAGATGACCAGCGTCTCGTACATACCTACGAACTGCTTTATCGCTCCAGCCCATTTTGTACGTGTGAAAACGAAGGTGTAGTTCTACGAGCATTGAAACGTCGTCAATTACTTCTTGGGAATATTTGAGCGCGAGCATTCGCTTACGCGTCATTTTTGCACCAACAACTTCGTGAAACCTGAAGGTAACCCCTTCACTCGTGATGTCACGAGTGTTTGGTTTTCCAATGTCGTGATAGAGCGCAGCGAGACGCAGCACGAGGTTTGGCGATGTCTTGTCGACAACTGCCCACGTGTGTTTAAGGACATCTTTGTGGTGATGAATAGGGTCTTGTTCTAGTTGCAGCTTGGGCAGTTCTGGGAAGAAGTGATCAGTGAGTCCCGTGCGAACAATGAAGTCGAGTCCAACGGATGGCTGTTCGGTGAGTAGGAGCAGATCGATTTCATTTCTAATTCGCTCCGCAGAAACGATTTTTATCTTCTCAGACATTTTTGTTGCGGCCGCTTCAATGCTGGGATCAATTTGCAAATTAAAACGTGAGGCAAAACGAGCAGCACGAAGCATGCGAAGTGGGTCATCACTAAACAAGATCTCAGGATCGATTGGTGCGCGTAGTACACGGTCATGCAGATCGTTGAACCCGTTAAAGAAGTCGAACAGTGTTTGCACTTCAGGTGTGTTGTTGTTCAGTGCAATCACATCGAGTGCGAGTGCATTAATTGTGAAGTCGCGACGACTTAGATCTGACTGGAGCGAGTCGCCCCACTCAACAGCAGGTTTGCGTGAATGATCAACGTACGCTTCAGAGCGAAATGTGGTGATCTCAGCCTTAATGCCGCTGTCTTTCAGTAGTCCGCCAATTGTGCCAAAGGCACGACCTTGTTCCCATAGACCTGAGCACAGCGGCTCCATAAGTCGAGCAATGTCGTCGGGGCGGGCGTTGGTTGTGAAGTCGATCTCAAAGTCATCACGGCGAGCAATGTCAAGGATGCAGTCTCGTACTGAGCCCCCAACGGCGTAGAGAGAGAAGCCCGCGTCATCAAAGGCACGGGCTAGTGGGGCTGAAAGCCGCGCCAGCTCATTTAGGCGCTCGTGTACTTGGTCAAAAGAATTCACTCTGAATGAAGGGTAGTAGGCGACGTGCAAAGGCGGTGAGCGAAGGTAGCCTAGTAATGCAATGTTCCACCGATTTTCGACCTGGTGGCGGGCGCTCAGCGTCGTACTCCTCAGCCTCGCGGCGGTGGCGTGGCCCTCGGCCACGCAGGCCCTGGCGACCCCGTCATTCAGCATTGTCCACCAAGACAGCGTTGCCCCACTCGCTAGTAATGGATCAGCGCATTTCTCTCTCACCATAAAACAAGGCTCTACGCCTTCCACAATTGCAATAAAGCTCTACCCAAGAATTCTTCAACGATCACAGATCGCACCAATCGTGAGTGGGACTGGATCGCCGCTCAGCGCAACTTCAAGTGTTCAGGTATGTGCCAAGAGTGGTGCTTCTACGTTCAATGTTGAAATAAGTACTCGCCCTGGCAACAGAAGCGGATCAAATTGTGCGGGGCAGACTGCACGACTGATCCTTCACTGCCAGAAGAGTTCGTGTGATGGTGTGTACCCCATCAGTTACTCCGTAGCGAATAGAAAAACAGAGTGGTCACTCATTGCTCTTAGAGCAAGTCAAGTACTTCATCCACTGCAGTTCAGTTGGATACAAACAATGACCTTGCAGTCACTACCTTCACTTAGCGCAGACTCAAAATTTCCTCGCGTACCAATTACCTATGGGGCCAACTACCAAACACTGAGCTCGACGCGGGCCCTCTCTCCTGAGTTCCTCAGTGCACTTAGGTCAGCAACACAGAGCCCTGTTCACTCAATCATCAGTTCTCCGCCTGGAAACATTGACTTTGGTGGGCTGGTGGCGAATGGACTCACCTCACAAGCGAGCAATCAACTCGACTACACAAAATCATTAGTGCAAGCAGCAACAGGTCGCTACATTGACACCCCTGTTCTTCTAACCGCAACACCATCAATTGCAACTCTTGATGCGCTGGCGGGCATTGGAGTGAGAAATGTTGTGTTCTCTGAAAATGCACTTAGCTACGCACCATCAAGCAGCTTGCACTGGGGAGCACCATTCCTTGTTTCTGGAGCCAGCACACTAAACGCACTGAGTATCGACGAACCACTTTCACAACTCATGATGAACAAAAACATTGAGCCCGCCAGACGCGCAGCGATTGCTCTTGGCACACTGGCGTTTCTGCACTTTGAGGCACCGGGGCTAAGCGCTTCACGAAGTGTTATTGCGTCGACAGCCCTTCGTGGTGAATCGCAATTTGTAATTGAGTTTTTAACTGGGCTCACTCACTTCCAGTTCGCAACAGCGAGTCCGCTCACGCCGTTATTTAATGTAAAAAACTTTGGTGCGAACGGATCTCCAACAACTCGCAGTCTGGTTGCCAGTCAAAGCCCGGCATGGAGTGCACACAACGTTGTAACGCTCAACAAACTCATTAATGAGGTGACGTCATTTAATCAAGGGGTGGGATCTTCAGCGCTAAGTAATCAACTCAGCACATATGTTGCGCAGTCGGAGATTTCTGGATCCACTACAGAGCGACAAAATGCGATTGATTTTGCTAGCAGTGCACTTACAGCAGAACTGCGTAAATTCTCCGTAAACCCAAGCACCATCACGGTTGCTGGGACGGGCGCCTCGATACCAATCACCCTTTTGAGCAAGGCAAATTACACAATGACCGCCGTTGTTCATCTTGTGACAAATCGACTTACGTTCCCCAAGGGTTCTAATGTCGTGACGTCACTTGACTCATCGACAAAGTCACTGCGCGTACCCGTCACTAATCCTCGTGGGGGGAACCTCACACTGCAAGTGATTGTTACAACGCCAAATGGTCAAGTTGTTCTCGCGCACAGTGCTGTGCAGGTTCGAATTGCTGGAACATCTGCAGTTGGTTATGTCATCTCAATAGGTGCACTGCTCGTTCTTGCACTGTGGTGGATTAGAACAAGCAAGCGACGTCGAAACGAGCGCAGCCAGTGAGCAAGATCTCTACTCACAGCTCTCGTGTTTTTTCAATGGCGTCTGGAACCCTTGTTTCAAGACTCACTGGACTACTGCGAGTGCTCGTGCTTGCTTGGGTGTTTGGGTTCACGCCAATAGCTGACGCCTTCAACCTGGCAAACACCGTGCCAAACATGCTGTTTGACCTTGTTCTCGGTGGCATTGCGAGCGCAACGTTTATTCCTGTATTCATTGAGCGACTGAGCGTTGATGGAGAGCGCAAGGCGTGGCGATCAATTTCGAGTGTCATAACTGGATCGCTCGTTGTGTTGTTCGCCGCATCAGTACTCGCATGGATTTTTGCTCCATGGATCATTGATGGTTTTACTGCACTCAATCACCCTCACGGTCTCTCACACATCTCCAAGCTCCAACAACAGCGCGAACTAGCAACGTCTCTACTTCGCTGGTTTATTCCACAAATATTCTTTTACGGAATTATTGGTATTGCCACCGCGCTACTTAACATCAGAAATAAGTTTGCTCCTGGTTCATGGGTGCCGGTAATCAACAACATTGTTTGTATTGCGGTACTCGTGTGGTTCCACTTAGTGGATCCAACGCCGACACTTTCAACCCTTAACGGCTCAGGACATCTTGTGTGGTTGGGCCTTGGAACAACATGTGGTGTTTTGTTGCAATTCATGTGCCTCTTGCCATCACTCGCAAAGAGCGACCTTGGCCGAGTTACCTTTAACTTCAATTTTCGAGATCCGGTTGTACGCACCATTGGCAGGCTCGGTAGTTGGACGTTATTAGTTGTTGTAGCGAATCAACTATCGCTGTATGTGGTTCTCGCCTTTGCGTTTGGTATTGGAGGTGGCGGTCCAGTGAGTGCGTACACCTACGGTTGGTCGTTCATGCAAATGCCCTACGCCGTGATAGTTGTCTCAGTGCTCTCTGCGCTTACGCCGCAACTCTCAAAACTTGCAACCGAGAACGACTTTGCAGGGTTCGCAGAGCGACTGAGATTTGGGCTTAGACAGTCACTCGTGATCATTGTGCCTTGCACTATTGGACTAGTGCTGTTGTCACAACCACTCGTTGGGGTGTTGTTAAATCACGTGCACGCTGAGCACCGCCTTCTCGCTGGTTCTGTGCTCGCGGTACTTGGAGCTGGACTACCGGGATTTACTGTGTTCCAGGTCTGTATTCGAGGTCTACAAGCAATGCAGCGTGCTCGCGATGTGTTCTATCTCTACGCACTGCAAAATGGACTTACGGTGCTTCTGGCTATGACAATGGGCCGCCATTCAATGGCTGGCTTATGTGCGAGCGTCTCAATCTCCTACAGCGCCGTTGCCCTGGTGGGTCTTGCGAACCTAACGAGACATCAGGTAAATATCAGCGCAACGCTCTGGTCTAAGCATGTCCTTCGCAGCGTTCTTGCATCGGTTGCGAGTGGGCTTGTAATTGCCATGGCGTACGCATCTTCAACATCATCAAGCGGACTGGGGCTTCTCACTCGATTTGGTGGAAGTGCCCTGCTCGGGATTTTGACCTATTTGACCTTTATTGTTATGTGGCAGCGCAGCGCCGTGCGTAACAGCAAAAAAAGTGTAAGGCTAGACAAGTTCTAAAGGAGCATCATGGCAAACATTCGAATAGTCACCGACAGCGCGTCCGATTTACCTCAAGATGTTGCAGACAGACTCAACATTGATGTTGTTTCGCTGAGCGTCAGGTTTGGTGAAGATGAATTCACTGACCGAGTTGATCTAACCTCCGATGAATTCTGGGCCAAGTGCAAAGCCTCAAAGACACTTCCAGAAACCGCAGCTCCATCACCTGGCGCCTTCCAACTCGCCTACGAACGAGCACTCAGCGATGGCTGTGATGGAGTTCTTGTAATTGCTCTTTCAGAAGCACTCAGTGCAACACACCAATCTGCAATGCTCGCAAAAAATGCTGTTGCGGAAAAAATTCCTGTTCGTGTTGTTGACTCTCAAGCAGTCTCAATGGCGCAAGGCCTGCTCGCAATTGAGGTTGCAGAGTTCGCAAAAACTGGAGCTTCACTCGACGATCTAGAAAAGCTGGCTCTGGAGTTAACGAACAAGATTGGCGTTGTTGCAATGCTCGACACTCTTGAGCACCTTCAAAAAGGTGGACGAGTTGGTGGTGCCAAGGCACTCATGGGACAAGTGCTCTCGATTAAGCCATTGATTGAACTTAAAGACGGAATTGTTTCTGAAGCTGGTCGTCAAAGAACTAAGGCTAAGGCGCTCGCTGCAATTGCTGATGTTGCACGAGAAAACGCTCCCCTACGTCGCTTGGCATTAATGCACGGCGCTTCAGATCAAGTTGAAGCTCTTACAAAACTGGTTAGTGACATACCAAGTGAATTCCCGCTACTCGTTACTGACATTGGCCCCGTGGTTGGAACACACGGCGGGCCAGGGGTAATTGCTCTTGCCTGGGTGCGAGCCTAAAGTCCACTCGCTTGCCACTAAGTTCTTAGTGTGAGTGAAGAGAAAAAAGAGCACGAACCAGACGTAGTCGACAAGGCTTTCGAGGCCTTCGATCACGTCCTTGATGTGGTCCATGACCGCATTCTTCGCCCAATACTTGTTGCTGGTCGCACAATTGCATTCGGTTTCATACTTTTGCTCATTGCATTAGTTCTACTAATTGTTCTCGTAATTGGAATTATCCGTCTCCTCAACGTTTACCTCTTCGCTGGTCACGAGTGGCTTAGTTGTCTGATTGTTGGTGGAGCTCTCGTCATCACCGGTTTAATTATTTGGCGACGTCGTCGCCCCGCAACTCTAAGGAAGTAAATGTCAGAGCACACGTCAGTACTCATCATTGGTTCTGGTCCCGCCGGACTCACTGCAGCTATCTACTCAGCGCGCGCGCAGTTGAACCCAATTGTTATTGAAGGCGAGCCTTCGTCAACCACCGATCAGCCTGGTGGTCAGTTGATGTTGACCACCGACATTGAAAACTTCCCTGGTTTCCCTGAAGCAATCACTGGTCCAGAGCTCATGGCAAACATGCGCGCGCAGGCTGCACGCTTCGGCGCTGACCTTCGTGTTACCAAAGTCCAAAAACTAGATGCAACGTCACGCCCATTTAAGGCCTGGCTCACAGACGACGTTGAGCCAAGTATTACTGCGGACACCGTAATTCTCGCCACTGGTGCACGCTCGTTGATGATGGGCGTCCCTGGAGAAGAGCGTCTGCTCAGCCACGGACTTTCAACGTGTGCCACGTGTGACGGATTCTTCTTTAGAGGACAAGACATTGCCGTTGTTGGTGGTGGCGACTCTGCAATTGAAGAAGCAACGTTCCTCACTCGCTTCGCATCAAGCGTGACCTTGGTTCACCGACGCGACAGTCTTCGTGCTTCAAAGATCATGCAAGATCGCGCATTTAAGAATGAAAAGATCAAGTTTGCTTGGAATACCCAGGTTGTTGAAGTTTTGGGTGACGAGAAGGTTTCTGGCATGAAGGTCAAAGACACCATCAGCGGTGAAGAACGAGTGCTTGATGTGACTGGCATCTTTGTGGCCATTGGTCACATTCCAAACACCACATTGGTAACAGGTCAAGTTGATCTAGAAGAAAATGGCTACGTGCGCACCGGCATTGGATCGTTCACCAATATTGAGGGTCTTTTTGCCGCCGGTGACGTCCAAGACCACGTTTACCGACAAGCAATTACATCTGCAGGATCTGGTTGTATTGCTGCCATTGACGCAGAACGCTGGCTAGAAGCGCAAGGTCACTAAGCCTTCCTCGCTAAGGTTGAATCCGCACGCCTTTGTTTAGGCGTTTATTTTGGAGGCACACATGAGCGCGAACATCACAACACTTACCGACGCAACTTTTGCTGAAGTTATTGGATCATCAGACAAACCTATTCTGGTTGACTTCTGGGCGGAGTGGTGTGGCCCTTGCAAAATGATTGCACCAATCCTCGAAGAACTCGCCGTTGAACAATCAGACAAGTTCGTAATTGGCAAGCTTGACGTTGATGTCAATGTTGCAACTGCAACAAAGTTCTCAGTGATGAGTATCCCAACACTTCTTCTGTTCAAGAATGGTGAAGTTGTTGCACGTCTCGTTGGCGCTAAGCCAAAGGGTGCGTTGCTTCAAGAAATCACCGCGAACCTTTAAGACACTCTGAACTTCGAATCCCTGCAACACGGCAACTCGGGTGAACGAGTTCGTGAGCTGCAAGATCGTCTACGTAGTATTGGACACGATTCATTCAAAGATGAACTAGGTGTATTCGGTGACGCCACCAAGATAAGTGTTGAGGCCTTTCAGAGGTCTAGAGGCCTTCAAATTACTGGGAAAATTGACTCTACAACGTGGGCACGTCTTGTTGAAGCGGGCTGGCATCTTGGTCAACGTTTGTTGTTTCACACTCACCCAAACATGCGTGGTGACGATGTTGCACAGCTGCAAGTTGAGCTGGCACAACTTGGATTCAATCCTGGACAAATCGATGGAATTTTCGGGCCTCTGCTCGAGAATGCACTTTGTGAGTTTCAAAGCAACCTAGGAATTACTCCGAGCGCAACACTTACGCGTGAAACACTGAATGAACTTCGCCGCATGACAACAGCAGCGTCAGTACGAAATCTCGTTAATGAAGCCCGTGACATAGCGGGGTTTGATGATGTTGTAAATGGCTTGCTTGTTCTCTGTGGAACAAGTCCATTACTTGGCTTGTTGTATGAACAAACTCGCTCTGGCTTTGACGTGATCAATTTAGAGACCACTCCCCCAAGTGACATTGCAGCTCACGCCAATGACAACAATGCTGCGGTGGTGCTCTCGTTTCAGCAAAATGACGAGCTCAATGGAATTCACCTGCACTACTGGGCTAGCTACAAAGCACACTCTCGACGCGGAGAACAGCTCGCGAGCACCGTCGCCACGTCTCTTTCTCGCTCTCCGGTGTTGCCACGAGTCGAAGTCACTGGGATGGCACTGCCAATTCTTCGTGAAACAAGGATGACCACGCTTCACATTGAGCACGGGTCGTTGGACCTAGATGCTTTGGGAGTCTTTTCTCAGGCGCTCATGTCAGTTCTTGATGGGATTATCCACAGATAGAACTTTTTGGCGCTTTTTTCTTGCTCCAAAACCCTTAACTTTCAAGGCTTTTCAGAGAAACCCACAGGTTCATCCACAACTTGGGGATAACTTCAACGAGAACTTTAGGTTGAAGGTTGAAGGTTATTTGGCTTGTGATATTGCAATGTAAAGACGCTCAAGGTCATCAAGGTCGGCGAAGTCAATGACAATGCGGCCATTCCTACCCTTTAGATCTACGTGAACACGCGTGTCGAGGTAATCCTCAAGGAGTTTTTCAAGCTCCGCAACACTGGCATCAGGAACTGGTCGAAGTGTTGGTCGCCCTGCACCAGCTGTTCCAGGCTTAACTGACGCGTCAGTTCCTGTTGGCTTTGTACCCATGAGGGCCTTAATGGCTTCATCAGTTGCACGAACAGAGAGTTCGTTCTTGATGATTCTCGCCACCATGGTTCCTTGAACATCGTTATCTGTCAATGAAAGAAGGAGTTTTGCGTGCCCCTCAGAAATCTGTGATCCGGCAAGAGCTGCCTGTCCCGCCTCACCCAGGTTGAGGAGTCGTAACGTGTTCGTAACATTGGTTCTGCTCTTTCCAACTCGCTGAGCAACGTCATCATGGGTTAAGTGGAAGTCATCAATTAGCTGCTTATACGCCGCAGCCTCTTCGAGGGCATGAAGGTCAACGCGGTGGAGGTTTTCTACCACGGCCTGTTCTAGTGAGAGACGGTCATTTACGTCATCTTGGATAAGCACTGGCATTACATCGAGACCTGCCATTTGAGCTGCACGCCAGCGACGCTCACCAGCAATTAGTTCATAGGCGCCGGGCTCACTAGTAATAGCGCGAACAATGATTGGCTGCAAAACGCCCAGTTCACGAACTGAGGCAGCTAATGATTTGAGGCCATCAGCATCAAAACTCTTTCTTGGCTGAAATTTGTTTGGGCGAATTGAAGCAACGGGGACCTTACGAAGTGGACCTCCTGTTGCAACCGACTCATCTGTTGATGATGAACCCGCAGAGCCCCCGTCAGGGATGAGTGCTCCGAGTCCTTTTCCAAGTCCTGGTTTTCTAGCCATTGAGAATCTCCTCTGCTAATGCTCGGTACGCTTTGGCACCCTTAGATGATGAATCAAATACGGTAATTGGCTGGCCAAATGATGGTGCTTCAGCCAGGCGAACGGTTCTAGGGATTACAGACTTGCAGAGTTGCTCTGGAAAGGCCTTACGAACTTCTTTTGCCACATCAGCTGAAAGTGTGTTTCTTGAGTCGTACATCGTGAGAACCACCTTGGTGATCCGCAGGCTTGGATTTAGGTTCTTTTGAACAAGATCCACAATTCGAGAGAGTTGGGTAAGTCCTTCAAGGGCATAGAACTCTGCCTGGACTGGAACCATGATGTCTGTGGCGGCTGCAAAGGCGTTAATTGTGATGAGTCCTAAGGAAGGTGGGCAGTCAATAAAGACGTACTCGAACTCCCCTTCAACAGATTCCAGTGCCTTTTTGAGCCTGAGTTCTCTAGAGATCACCGAGGTGAGCTCTTGCTCGACTCCAGCTAAGTCAAGGGTTGCTGGGGCAACAAAGAGGTTTTTAAATCCGGTAGGTTCCACAATGTCCACCATTGGAACATCGTTGAGAAGAACGTCATAGACAGATCGTTCGAACTGGCGACCATCTACACCTAGTCCTGTGGTGGCATTGCCCTGTGGGTCCAGGTCCACGATCAGTACTCGCTTGCCTTTTTCAGCAAGCGCAGCCCCTAATGACGTGGTGGTGGTGGTCTTTCCAACCCCACCTTTTTGGTTCGCAACAGCGAAAATCCTCATCTTGCTGGCGTCCGCCATGAGCCTCATCCCGAGTTAGGTACATCCCGACACTGCGTCAAATACATCTCAATTCAACTAGGTTTTTTCTGCCTCGTCAAGTACCAATGTTCCACGTGGAACATATTGGTCTGAATTGATTCAGTCCATCTGACTAGGTGGAAGGTTTTCGGGCAGCCGCTTACGGTTTCCAATGTTCCACGTGGAACATATTTTTACACCCTGAGTTCAAATGGAACAATGTTCCACGTGGAACATCTAGAAGAGGGGTTTCTTTCCAGGCACGCCGACTTCCCTTGGATACGAGGAAAGGGTTGCTTTGGTCTTTATGAGGATTTGGTAGGCAGAGCCGTGTCGAACACGTCCTTTTGCCTCAAGACCAAGCTTGGCAAGGCCTTCTTTGCTCCAGCGTCCGGTTTCGGAATCGTCTGGTGGTTCCGAGATAACCATCATCCCGCCTACCTTTAGAAACCTGACCCCACACTCAGCGGTGACCGCAGGGGGACCAAAAGACCTTGCGGTTACTAGATCAAATGCTGAGTCCAGGTCTGGGTCCCAAGCCAAGTCTTCAGCACGGGCAGTGAGAACTTCACCACCTTGTGGTGCTCCCTCCCATTCCAGAACTTCACGTAGAAACACCATGCGCTTTTCCATGGAATCAGTAAAGACAGCCCTTTGTTGCCATCTTTGAAGAAGAACAAGTCCTGGCAGTCCTCCGCCGCTTCCTAGGTCTAGGAAGGACTCTGGGGGAGCCTCGTTCGAACTTTCCCAGCAGAGGGCAAACCCTTCTGCATGGGCAATGTGGGGCTCTATTGCATTAGGCCCTAAAAAGCCTCGCGCCCTCGATTCCTCGAGGGCGCGGGTCAACCAATTATTTGTCACAAATCAATTATGCCGGAGCAATCACCACAAAGCGGCGAGGGTCGTCACCTTCTGATCGAGTGACTACAGAAGCATTCTCGGTAAGTGCGTCGTGGACTGCCTTGCGGTCAGCTGCAGACATTGGCTCAAGAGCACGCTCTTCGCCTGTTTCTACGACTTCTTGGGCAACTTGTGCAGCAAAGCGTCCAAGGGCTGCCACACGGCGCTCACGGTACTGTGCAACGTCTACCAAGATTCGGTCAGTTCGTGCAGGTGACTTTGACTGAACGACAGTTCTGGTCACTTCTTGCAGTGCCTGGAGTGTTGTTCCACGGGGTCCAACAAGTATTCCTAGTTCCGTTGGGGGATTGGCGTTAACTGAAAGTTCAACGGTTTCGGCATCTATTTCCTTAACCGACACTTCTCCGGTGATGTTCATGGAGCTAAGCAGTCCGATGAGGAACTCCTTTGCGATTGATCCCTGTTCGGCTAGCGAAATTCCTTCAGCCATGGTGCCCTCCTTTGGTGGACTCTTTTCTGGTCTTGGTGTCTTTGTTGCAGTTTGCTTAGGTCGACGGGGTGCGTCTTCCTTCTTTTCTTCAGAAGCATTACCTCCACGGGGCTTTTCAGCACGTGGACGGTCGTTGCGTGGACGGTCTTCGCGGCCACCAGAACGGCGTGATCGCTTAGGTCGTGGTCCTGATGGACGAACTCGAGCTCGTACTCGTGCCTCTCCACGAACACGGCCAAATAGTCCCTTTGCAGGTTCTTCTAGTACTTCAATTTCTGCATCATCTCTATGTACCCCTAGGTGAGCAAGTGCTCTTGTGGTGGCTTCTTCGAGTGACGATCCTGTTGTTTCTACCCAATCCATGGGTTACCGCGCCTTTCTTTTCCGCTTCGCTTTGGAGCGAGACTGTTGTTGTGACTTGAAGGTTGAAGGTTTGGTTTCTTCAGCCTCTTCTTTGACTGCTCCGGGAATTTCTTTTGTTTCACCCTTTGTAGGGTTAGAAATTCCAGCTCTGAACATGACATCTTGAGTAATTATGCGGATAACTGTAGAAATAATCATATACAACACAACAGCTGCAGGGATAACCATGTAGAAGTATGCAAAAAGAATCGGCATGACCTTCTGAAGCGTTTGTTGCTGACTTGGAACAGAAACGCCAGTTTTCTTATTTCTATTGGTCATTTGGGCCATTTGGAAGTACTGCAGTCCAACTGCAATGGCTACAAATACAAAGAATGGGATCGCAGCACCAGTAGATCCGTGCGCAGAGAATGGCTTAAGGCTTAGATCCATCCCAAAGGACTTGATGTGGCCACCGGCGAGAACAATCGCGTCGTGCATCTTGCCGTGACTTGGAATGTATCTAGGTTGTGCAACCAACTTGCCACTTACGAGTACTTCGTTCGAAAGTCCCTTGATAACACTGTAAAGAATGAACAAAAAGGGCGCCTGAAGGAGCATTGGGAGACATCCACCAACCGGGTTAACCCCGTGCTCCTTGTAGAGCTTCATCATTTCTTCGTTTAATGCTTGGCGATTTTCAGGTCCTTTGTACTTGACCTGCAGTTTCTTCATTTCTGGCTGAATCTTCTGCATGGCCATCATTGACTTGGTGCTCTTGACGGTAAAAGGCGTCAAAACTCCCATAATTACGATGGTGAGCATCACAATGGCAAAGGCGTAGTTCGGGATGATCCCGTAGAAAAAGGCCATTAACCAGCCGAAGAGGCTGAAAACCGGCTGGAAAATGTTGCTGATTGAGTGGACGAGGCTATTCATTATTTGGCACTCCTTGCTTTCTTTACTTCAGGAACTAGGTCCACGCCATGTGGGCCAAGGGGACGACAGCGACTGATTCTCTTCACTGATAGCGCAGCACCCCGCCAAAAGCCGTGTAATTCAAGTGCTTCGTAGGAATACTGGGAACATGAGGGGTAGAAGCGGCATGGGGCAATACGGTTTGCGGTGATTTTTTGATATGTCTTGACCACGGCCAGAAGAGCTTGGGTTGGCAGGGCTCTTTTAACTGCGGGCGCCACAGCGCTCGAGTGCTTGTGTGAGGTGATTTCTAAGTTCGTCATAGGTGATCTTTCCAGTCTCGAAACCACATTTAATCAGGTATATTCCTGATTGTGGCGGAGGGGACAGTTCGTCAAATAGTGCTCTGAGTCGGCGGCGTATTTGGTTGCGAACAACCGCATTTCCCACCTTCCGGCTGATTGCAAATGCAACATCAACTGCTGTTGGCTCACCGGAGTTCGCTACGAAACTAATTCGCAGTGGTCCGCTTTGCCCACGGCCTGTTGGGTTTGCAAATAAAGCAAACTGCCGTCGGGAACTAACCCGACCAGGCACAACTAACTCAAACCGTCAATGAGTGACGGCCCTTGTTACGACGGGCCTTTAGGATGGAACGGCCGGCACGTGTGCGCATACGAGCACGGAAACCGTGTGTTTTTGCCCTTTTTCGTGCATTTGGCTGATAAGTACGCTTCATAAAATCCTCTTCTAAAACTATATTGATGCGCTTCGCGGTACCCCCTGGGGGTCGCTGGCGCGCTACTGGGATAAATCTTACCTGATGGAGCAACCTCCCTCGGCAGGGGTTCGAAAATGCGTGTATGGTGACTCTCCCTACCAGCATGACGTCAAAAAGTGCTTGTGGATAATGTCAGTTGTGGTCTGTGGAGGAAAAAATGCAAAGTGGTGAGGAGATCTGGTCAGCACTTCGTGACTCCTTACGTAGCAGTGCTTCTGAGGCCGTTTGGTCTGCAGGACTCAACAAACTTTGCCTTGTGGATTATGCAAACGGTGAGCTAATCATCGGCGCTCCGAACCAAATTCAACTTCAGCGCGTTCAACAGCGCTACTTACCCTTCATAACCGAGCAAGCACGTGAACTCGCAGGGTCTGAAATTCAAATCTTGCTTACATTGAGCGATGTTGATGTCCTTGAGCGCGAAGAAGCGCCGGTCACCGAGACAACCTCCTCAGCTCCAGTTATCTCGTTCTCACCAAGCATCGACAAACCAGCTCGTCTTGATCCACGAATGACGTTTGATTCATTTGTTCCTGGCTCATCGAACAATTTGGCTTTTGCTGCAGCGCAGTCAGTGGCGGAGACTCCTGGTCGTGCCTATAACCCACTGATGATCTACGGAAATTCAGGACTAGGTAAAACCCACTTATTGCACGCAATTGGTAACTATGTACAGGAAAACTACCCAGGTCGAAAAGTTCTTTATGTCTCCACTGAGACATTTCTTAACGACTTCATTCGCGCCATTCAAACACGTACACAACTAGCGCTTCATGAGCGTTACCGTGAAAACGATGTTTTGTTAATTGACGACATTCAGTTCATGGAAACTCGTGGTGAAACATTCCATGAAGAAATCTTTCATACTTACAACGCACTTCATGGTGAAGGTAAACAAATCGTCCTCTCCTCTGACCGATCCCCTAAAGACCTCGCAGGACTACAAGACCGATTCCGTAGTCGACTACTTCAAGGACTTGTTACTGAAATCGACCAACCTGACCTAGAAACCAGAATTGCGATTTTGAGATCTAAGTCCGAGCGTGAAGGAATAGACCTCCCGAGTGATGTTGCGGAGTGGATTGCCCATCGTGTGCGAGACAATATTCGAGAACTCGAAGGATCAATCACCATGCTTCGTGCTTTCGCCAACCTTCGCCAAGAGCCCATCTCTCTCGAGTTGGCTAAAACACACCTCACCAACCTCGGCCAAGAGCAGCTGATTTTGAAGCCCGAGACCATTCTTTCTGTTGTTGCAGATTTCTATGGCCTTTCCGTTGAGGATGTTCGTGGGTCTAAGCGACTTCGTCCTTTGGTCCACGCCAGACACATAGCTATGTATTTGGTCCGTGACCTGCTTAACAACTACTCATATCCGATGATCGCAAGAATTTTCGATGGAAGAAATCACACGACTGTTATTAGTGGTGTAGAAAAAATTAAAGAACAACTCGCGGTTAACGCTGAGGTGCTCGCAGAAGTCAATCAATTAAAGCGGCGTTTACAAGGGGAGGGTCGTGATTAGTTTGTGGACAACTTGGGTTTCGCCCTGTTGTTTACGCGTTGGTTAATGTCACTTAGTCCACATAACTTGAAGGTTGAGTTTTGAGGGTTGAGAGATTTAGTAACAAGTATGTGTGTTGTTGTGTGTGTAGTTATTCATTTTTGACCAGGTAGTTTATGAAGTTATACACATATCCACAGACCTACTACTACTAATACTTTTAAATATATAAATCCACACCGTAGTCTCAGTAGTAACGAAAGGCAGTCCTATGAAGTTCAAGTCAGAGCGCGACATCCTCGTCGAAGCCCTTGCCGCCGCAAGCAGGGTTGTCGCAACACGCCTCATTGGGGCATCATCAGGAATTCTTCTAAACCTCAGTGGTAACCAACTAACAGTTACTGGTACAGATCTAGACATAACCGTTCGAACCACAGTTGATGTAATCGGTGGCGAAGATGGATCAATTGTTGTCCCAGCCCGTCTTATTGTCGACGCTGTTCGTTCCCTTGAAGCTGGTGCGGTAACAATCAAAGGGAGTGAAGAAAACGTTGAAGTATCACTCGGGCGTGCAAAGTTCTCACTTCGAACATTTGCTGTTATGGATTACCCAAAACTCCCACCTATTAGTGGCCCGGTTACCAACATCGCAGCAACCGACTTAATCCAAGGGCTCAACCAAGTTGTTCGTGCCGCAGCAAACGACGACGCACGACCACTACTTACAGGTGTTTTGTTCACGACCGAAAACGACGCCCTTCGTCTTATCGCCACCGACTCATATCGTCTTGCTGTTCGAGATGTTCCTGGGGTAAAGGGTTTTGGTGGCCACCACGATCTCTTGGTTCCAGCGCGCGCACTACAAGAACTACAGCGCGCAGCTGCATCTCTTGGTGCAGAAGCCGAAATCGGTGTAACCCTCAACGATTCAGAAATTTGCTTCATTGTTGGTCAAACAAACATCTCATCAAGGCTTATTGATGGAAACTACCCATCTGTTCTTCAGTTGATCCCAGCTAGTTATCCAAACCAACTTCGAATTGCAAAAGACACACTCCTCACATCACTAAAAAGAGCAAAGTTGCTCGCAAAAGACTCAACCTCATCCGTTCGTCTAACAACAAAAGATAAAGGTCTAGAAATTCGCACACAAAGTCACGACACCGGAGATATTGAAGACAATGTTGACGCTGACTACACGGGTGAAGAAATAACCATTGCGTTCAACCCAAGCTTCCTTATTGATGGAATCGAAGCTGTTCCTGGTGACGAAATAATTCTAGAAATGTCCGACTCGGTTCGACCAGCAATGGTCCATGGTGTTGAAGACACACGTTTTCGTTACCTGTTGATGCCTGTTCGCGTTCAGTAGTTAAGAGATTGCCGTGGGGCTCCACGAACTCACGCTTCGGAACTTTCGAACATTTAAAGAACTACGCCTAGAACCCGACCGTGATGCAGTAACTGTTTTTCTCTCACCCAATGGCACAGGAAAAACATCTGTTCTTGAAGCGGTGTATGCACTCGCAACCGCACAATCATTTCGTACATCATCAGCAATCGACATGATTCGTACCAACGAAACACAAAGCGAAGTACACGGCGTACTTTTTCAAAATGATCGACGAGTACAAGTCGACCTCACGATCAGCAAGGGTGTAAAAAACACCACAAAGAAAATGTTGATCAATGGCAACAAACCAAAATCAAGAACCGAGCTCGCCGATGTTTTACCTATAACCATTTTCACCCCAGAAGGTGTTGGAATAGTTCGCGAAAGCCCGGAAAACAGAAGGACTTTCCTCACTGGTGTCATCGAAGACAAAGAACCTAAAGCTGCCGTATTGGTTGAACGCTTCAACAAAATCCTAAAACAACGAAACGCATTGTTGTACGCACTTGACGGACAAACACCTACATCGTCACAAAAAAATGAACTTGACATCTGGACATCAGACTTTATTGATGTAAGTAATGAAGTAATTGAAGTCCGAGAAAAAACAATTGCGTTGTTGTTGCCACTTGTCCAACATTTTTACGAAGAACTCTCGCAGTCCACAACACCAATCGGTGTTAGCTACGAGCGCTCGTGGTCGGGTGAACTTTCAAGCGCACTCAACAGTTGTTTAAACGACGATCTCTTTCGCAGACACACCACAACAGGACCGCACCGCGACGACATCATGCTTTCCATCAACACACGAGATGCGCGACGACAAGCATCACAAGGTGAACAACGATCAATTGCGCTCGCACTCAGACTTGCGGGACACAATCTCGTTAAACAAGAAAGGGGAGTAGAGCCACTTCTCTTGCTCGATGATGTGTTTAGTGAGCTCGACCCGCTTAGAAGCAATCGTCTGCTTCAACTTTTACCAACAGGACAAACTCTGGTGACAACTGCATCACCACTTCCACATGGAATGAACCCTGCTGTTGTTATTGATGTCACGAAGGTTATGTAGTGGCCAGGTTTAATGAACAACCAAAAAAAATCGGTGACCTCCTCAACATTGTTGCGGGCAGACTTCGAAAAGTTGACATTCGTGCGATTGATCAAATACGAGAACTATGGCCAAACATTGTTGACCCGGTTCTGGCTGAAAATTGCCGTCCTGAATTCATAAAAAATGGTGTTTTGTTGATCACAGTCCCGTCAGGGGCGTTCGCACAACGAATTTCGAGCGAAACAAACACTATTTTGGAGGGTTTTTCTCCCCTTGGAGAGAGCGCTCCAACAGCCCTTCGAACAGTGCTCGAAAATAAGTAAAAAACCTTACAAAATAAGGCGTTTAGGGGCCTGAAACGCGTGCGAATGTCACACCTTCTCGGGTAGGATTGTGGGGTCCCAAAATAACTTGGTGACGGCGTCAAAACGCCTGAATTTCTACCGAAAGGATGCCTCTGTGGCCGAGAAAAGTAAGGGGTCCGCTAGCTACGGAGCAAGCGATATCACCGTTCTCGAGGGTCTTGAGCCAGTTCGTGTCAGACCAGGTATGTACATCGGCTCTACGGGCCCTGCAGGGCTTCACCACCTCATCTGGGAGGTCGTAGACAACGCAGTAGATGAAGCCATGGCTGGCTACTGCTCAAGGATTGATGTAACGATCCTTGCAAACGGAAGTGTTCGAGTCAGCGACGACGGCCGAGGAATCCCGGTCGACGAACACCCACAGTACCCAGGCAAGTCCGCTGCAGAAATTGTTCTCACCGTTCTTCACGCCGGAGGAAAATTCGGCGGCGAAGGCTACAAAGTCTCAGGTGGTCTTCACGGAGTAGGCGTGTCAGTTGTTAACGCACTTTCAACAGAACTAATTCTTGAAATCGATCGTAACGGTGACCACCACCAACTTGTTTTCAAAAACGGTGGAAAACCATCCGGGAAAATAAAAGTTACTGGTAAGGCTCCTAAGGACCGCACCGGAACAACAGTTACATTCACACCAGACCCAACAATTTTTGAAGAAACAGACTTTCGCGCACAGACTGTTTTAGAGCGACTTCAGATCATGGCCTTCTTGAACAAAGGTCTTGAAATTCGTTTTGAAGATGAGCGCAAGGGAAGAGAAGCAAAAGAAACCTTTATGTACAAGGGTGGAATTGTTGACTACGTTCGCCACCTCAATAACTCAAAAGAGTCACTCTTTCGCAAGGTTGGTTACTACGAGCAGTCTGAAGAAGGACAAGAAGTTGAAGTGGCCTTCCAGTGGAACACCGGTTACTACGAAAGTATTCACTCGTTTGCAAACGGAATTTCGACCATCGAAGGGGGAATGCACGAAGAAGGATTCCGCAAAGCCATTACCAACGTTGTTAACCGCTACGCACGTAAGCGCAATCTTCTAAAAGAAAAAGAAGACAACCTTCTTGGTGAAGACATTCGCGAAGGACTAACCGCAATCATTGCTGTTCGACTTGCTGAACCACAATTCGAAGGACAGACCAAAGGAAAACTCGGAAACGTTTCAATCCGTTCTCTCGTAGAGCGTGCAACAAACGACAAGCTCGCCGAATGGTTGGAAGAAAATCCAAAAGAAGGTAGTCAGATCATTGCGAAAGCAACACAGGCCGCACGTGCACGTATGGCTGCTCGTCAAGCTCGTGACCTGACTCGCAGAAAGAGTGCGCTCGATGGCGCAGGACTTCCAGGAAAGCTCGTGGACTGTTCATCGAATGACCCACGTGAATGCGAATTGTTTATTGTTGAAGGAAACTCGGCTGGTGGTTCTGCGAAAGATGCACGTAACCCACGTAATCAAGCAATCCTTCCAATCAGAGGAAAGATTCTGAACGTAGAAAAAGCACGATCAGACAAAATTCTCAAGAACACAGAAATTCAAGCTCTTATCTCCGCGATTGGTGCGGGAGTTGAAGGCGACTTCGACGTTTCAAAGATTAGATACAGCAAGATTATTTTGCTTGCAGACGCTGACGTTGACGGAAGCCACATTCGTACTCTGCTACTTACGTTCTTCTTCCGCCAAATGACCGAGCTTGTAACAAACGGAAACGTCTACGTTGCACAACCTCCCCTTTACTCAACACTGGTTGGAAAAGAGAAGGAATACCTTCGAGATGATGCGGCGAAGGCCAAGTTCCTAGAAGAGAATCCGAATCACAAGAATGACTTCCAGCGCCTTAAGGGACTGGGTGAAATGGACTACGACGAACTTCGTGACACCACTATGGATGCTTCAAAGCGCGCACTTCTACAGATCACCGTTGAACAAGCGGCACTAGCTGACGAAGTGTGTTCAATCCTTATGGGTGATGACGTTCCACAACGTCGTCACTTTATTCAGACAAACGCAAAAGACGTTCGATTCCTAGACATCTAGGAGCAGAGGAAACATGGCACGTAAACCAAAATCAATACCAAGTAACGAACCAGCCGGCGAAGAAGTTGTTGGCTACGTAGAACCAATTGAGATCAATCTCGAAATGGAGCGCTCGTTCCTCGAGTACTCCATGTCAGTAATTGTTTCTCGTGCTCTTCCAGACGCACGTGACGGACTCAAACCAGTTCACCGTCGAATCCTGTACTCGATGTTCGATCAAGGCCTACGTCCTGACCGTCCACACTCCAAGTGCGCCAGCGTTGTTGGAAACGTTATGGGTACGTATCACCCACACGGTGACTCAGCTATCTACGACGCACTTGTTCGAATGGTTCAAGACTTTGCAATGCGTCACCCGCTCATTAGTGGCCACGGCAACTTTGGTGGAACCGGACCAGACGAAGGCGCAGCAGCAATGCGTTACACCGAATGCCGACTCGCTCCACTCGCTCTTGAAATGCTCGACTCGATTGACGAAGACACAGTTAACTTCGAACCTAACTACGACAACTCAACACAGCAACCAACCGTTCTTCCTTCACGCTTTCCAAACCTTTTGGTTAATGGCTCACAGGGAATCGCTGTTGGTATGGCGACAAAAATTCCACCACACAACCTCGGTGAAGTTATTGACGCAACATTGCACCTACTAGCTAACCCAGAAGCAACACCTGACGACTTGATGCAGTTTGTTAAGGGACCAGACTTTCCAACGGGTGCACAAATCCTTGGACGTCAAGGCATCCTCGATGCATACCGAACGGGCCGTGGATCAATCAAGATGCGCGCCGTTGCAGAAATTGAAGAAACAAAGAACGACGTACGAATTGTTATTACTGAATTCCCGTACGAAGTTTCAGTCGAATCAATTGAAGAAAAGGTGTATGAGCTTGTAAAGGCCGGAGAGCTTGACGGAATCTCCGCCATGCAAAACGACTCTGCAGGTCGCCAAGCTCGTCTCGTAATTAAATTGAAGCGCGATGCGAACGCGAACGTTGTTCTCAACAAGCTGTACAAGAACACATCACTACAAACAACGTTCTCGGTAAACACCTTGGCGCTCGTAGACGGTGTTCCTCGTACGCTCAACTTGGCTCAAGCACTAACGCACTACATTGCTCACCAGGTTGAAGTCATCACGCGTCGCACACAGTTCAGACTTCGTAAGGCCGAAGCACGTGCTCACATTGTCGAAGGTCTTCTTAAGGCTATTGACATGCTCGACGCTGTTATTAAGACCATTCGTGGATCTGATGACCGCGGCTCAGCTCGTATTTCTCTTATGGCGGCACCGTTCTCGTTCTCTGAGGAGCAGGCGAACCACATCTTGGACATGACACTTTCTCGTCTCACCAAGATTGGTCGCAAAGAACTCGATGATGAAATGGCCAAGCTCGCTGAAACAATCAAAGAACTTCAGTCAATTCTTGCAAGTGACAAAAAACTTCGCAAGGTTATCTCTGACGAAATGTCAACCATTAGAGACAAGTACGCAAACGACCGCGTCACTGAAATCGTCAACGACCCGGGTGAACTTGGTGTCGAGGACCTCATCAAGGACGAAGAGATTGTTATCACCATGACCCAAGCGGGTTACGTGAAGGCTGTTGCTTCTGACTCATTTAGAGTCCAAGGACGCGGTGGTCGTGGGGTTCAGGGAGCAAAGCTCAAGGACGAGGACTTTGTAGACCAGATTGTCTACACAACGTCGCACTCGTTCTTATTGTTGTTCTCTAACCGCGGTCGAGTGTTCCGTCTTCGAGGTCACGAGATCCCTATGAAGGAACGCACAGCGAAGGGAACAGCGGTTGTTAACTTGCTGAACCTCCAACCAAATGAATCAATTCAGGCAATTGTTTCGACACAGGACTTTCCTAAAGACAAATTCCTTGTTTTCGCGACTGCCGACGGAATGGTCAAAAAGACCGCATTTAGTGAATATGACAAGTCGCGTCGTGAGGGTTGGATTGCAATCAAGCTAAAAGACGGCGACGAAGTGGTTCGAGTGATTCCTACAACCGGTGCAGATGATCTCATGGTTGTTACCTACCGAGGAATGTCAATCAGGTTCAATGAAGAAGAAGTTCGTGAAGTTGGTCGCGACTCACAAGGTGTTCGTGGGATCAAACTAAAAGCTGACGACAAAGCAATCTCGCTTGACGTCGTTCGTGACGACGCAGACCTCTTTGTTGTTACTGACACCGGATTTGGTAAGCGAGTAAAGACGGATCGATTTAATCGTCAGGGTCGTGGTGGTCAAGGAGTTCGTGCAATCAAACTGAGCGCCGCTCGTGGGTTTGTTGTTGCGGCATTCATGGCGAACATCAATGATGAGTTATTGCTCGCATCAAGTGGCGGAGTGCTTATTCGCACACCAGTGCGTGAAGTTTCATCACAAGGTCGTGACGCCACAGGAGTTCGTGTCATGAACCTCGATGAAGGTCACACCGTTGCTACTGCTGCTGTTGTGCCGGCCGACGTAGAAGAGGCTTAAGCCACTTCACGTCGTGCCCACGCACGACGCAAAACACTAAGAATCTGCTCGGATCCCTGGGCGCCAACAACCATGAACTTGTTATCAAGAACGAGTGAGGGGACGCCAGTGATGCCAAGCTCTTGGGCCATTTCTTCGTCGGCTCGTACTTCTTCTTCAAACAAAGAGTTGTTCCACAAATCCTCTGCCCCTTGCACACCAACGCTCCGTGCAATGTTTGTCAGTGTTGCTTGGTCGCTTATTGCTTCTCCATTACAGAAATACGCTTCAAATAGTCGCTCGCTCATCTCGTAAGCCAATCCCTGGCTGGCACTGAGAGCCATAAGTCGATGAGCGCTAAACGTGTTTCCAGGCCGCGCCTTGTCGAGGGCCCATTTCATGCCAAGTTTTGCCGCTTCATTGCTTAGGCGTAAGTTACCTGCAATCGCCTCTTCGATGCTCATCCCATATTTTTTTGATAACAACTCTGCGAGCGTTAAGTCGTAGTTGCTATGAGAGCGAGGATCAAGTTCGAAGGCCCGGTGGCGAATGACAACTTGGTCAGCGTGTTCGAACTCACTCAATGCTGCTTCAAGTTGTCGAGCGCCTAAGTAGCAAAAAGGGCAAACAACATCACTCCAAACGTCAATAAAAAACGGTGTATCCATAACCCCATCGTGCCACAAGAAGTAAATGGTGGCAGAATATCCAAATGGGGGCACGTGAGTTAAGCGCACAAGATGCAATTGCTCTCGTGCGCGCCAAAGACACTCTGGGTCTTGGCTTAATTACCTCAACCCCAGCAGGGCTGCTGAAAGAAATGTCCAAGCGCACCGATTGGGAAGAACTAACCATTAGCGGTGGTCTTGTTCTTGGCCATTACGAACTTTTCACACATCCTGGAGTTCATCTACGTGCAAGTTTTTATGGTGGCGGAGAGCGTGCTTACAAAGCAAATGGGGGAGATGTTCAATTCATTCCAACATTTTTTCGTCACTACAACCTACTGATTCAACATTTGAAACCACGCGTCATGATGATGATTGGCACGATGCCGGACAAAAATGGTCGTGTGAATCTCTCGCTTTACAACGGGGCGCACCGAGAAGAATTTCTCGCCGCTGGCAGGGATCCGAATCGGATTCTTATTGTTGAATGCTCACCTCACTACCCACGCACCATTGCACTGGAAGGATTCTCGAACGACATTTCAGTTGACGACATAGACGTCATTGTTGTTTCAGAGGAAAAACCTCCTATTTTTCCAAATGACTCTGGAACCATTGAAGACTTAAGAATCGCAGAACATGCTGCAAAGTTCGTTTCAGATGGCAGCACACTTCAAACAGGGATTGGTGCAGTTCCAAATCTCGTAGCCCAAGCACTGGTTAGGGGCAGTGGTGGCGACTACGGCGTTCATTCAGAAATGTTTACTGACGGACTTCTCGACCTTATTGTTTCTGGCAAAGTTTCAAATGCTCGAAAAACAATAAATAAAGGCAAGTCGGTAATTACATTCGCAGCGGGAAGCCAAGCAATGTACGACTTTATTAATGACAACGACACCATTGGTGTCGCTCCTGTTTTTTACACGAATGATCCTCACATCATTGCTCAGAACCACAAAATGGTTTCAATTAATTCGGCACTTTCTGTTGACCTACAGGGTCAGATCTCAGCTGACGCAATAGGGGCACGTCAGTATTCAGGCGTTGGTGGACATCAGGACTTTGTTGAAGGAACGAGTCTTTCACTGGAGCACACATCACTTATTTGCCTGCAATCAACTGCAACGGTTGGGGGTGTTCTAAAGAGTCGTATCATTGGTGAAATGCTTCCGTATTCTGCCGTTACAACACCACGCCAACTCGCTGGTGTAATTGTCACCGAATATGGCGCTGCTGACCTTCGGGGATTATCAGTTCGTGAACGCGGTTATGCATTAAGCGAAATTGCCCACCCCGACTTCCGTGACGAGCTTCGCGCGAACGCTGATCTGCTCGACCGTTAAATGATCATTGTTAAGGATTTGGGCATCGAGATCGGTGCGCGCCGTATTCTCACTCCAGTCTCATTTGTTGTTGGAAATGGTGACAAGGTTGGTCTTGTTGGTCATAACGGTGCAGGAAAATCAACGCTTCTTTCGGTGATGCTCGGTTACCAGCCAGAACACCTTCGTATTACTGGAACTGTTCAACACCAAGGCACCCTGAGCCATCTCCCACAAGAACCAGTTCCTGGAGGGCTTGGCGTTGAGCCAATTGGACTCTCTCACGTCCTGTCTGCGCGCGGCCTCGACTCAATTGATGCAGAAATGCAAAAGGCGCGACACGAACTTTCTGCAAACCCGACCGAAGAGACCATCGAGAAATTTACTTCGTTAGAAGAATCATTCCGTGAGCGTGGTGGATATGAAGCTGAGTCTGAAGTTGCTCGACTTGCTGCGGGACTAGGACTCGAAGAGGAACTGCTACTCGAAGATCTCGATTCACTTTCTGGTGGACAGCGTCGACGCATTGACCTTATGAGGGTTCTCTACGAAGAGCCAGAAACAATGGTGCTCGACGAACCTACAAACCACCTCGACAAAGCGGCGAAGCGCTGGCTCTTTGACGAGCTAGAGCGATTCCGTGGAACTGTTGTTGTGATCAGTCACGACCTCCCCTTGCTCGATAAGGCAATTACACGCGTGCTTGCACTACGCGATGGACAGCTTCGCGAATACAAAGGCAATTACTCAAAGTTCCTTCAACAAGAAGAAGAGCGCCGCTTAAGCGAAGAGAAAACTGCTGGTCAACAAGACGAACAAATTAAAAAAATGAAAACGCTCGCTGACGGGATGCGAGGGCAAACCGCGAGCCGTGCACGTGTTGCAAAAGTGCTTGACCGAAAAGTTGAAAAACTCGAGGATAATCGCATTGAAGTGACAAAAAAAGAACGAAAAGTTGTCTTCAAACTCCCACAACCACCACGTAGTGGTGATATTCCAATGACTGTTGAGCACGTTGCTGTTAAATACGACAAGCTCGATGTACTTAGAGACATGAACTTCATTACTCGCCGCGGTGATCGAATAGTTATTGTCGGGAAAAACGGAGCAGGAAAATCCTCACTTCTACGTTGTTTGGCAGGAACACAAAAAGCTCAAACTGGTGTAGTCAAGTTTGGCGCAAACGTAACTGTTGGTTACTTTGCCCAGGAGAGCGAGCAGATCGACTTCAGCAAGTCTGTGCTCGACAACTTAGAAAACGCAACTGTAGTTACCGAAGTAGAGCGGCGCGCGCTACTTGGAGCGTTTGGACTAAAGGGTTCGGCGGCTCATCAGATGCCTGGGACGCTCTCAGGTGGAGAACGAGCAAAATTGGCCTTAGCGTTACTTGCATCATCAGACGCAAACCTGCTTCTACTTGACGAACCCACAAACAACCTTGACCCCGCCAGTGTTGAAGCGCTGGGCGTAATGATGGGTCAGTGGAAGGGAACAATCGTTGCGGTGAGTCACGAACGACCATTTGTTGAAGCGCTTAAGCCAACACACGCTGTTTTGTTACCAGAGGAATATTTCGACCTTTGGCGCGATGACTACATGGAATTAATCGAACAACGCTAAACCTCTTGAAGAGGTAACTCAGCAAACAGCCATCGTTTCAGAATGAAGTTGTTGTGAGTCGAGTCCCTCACCACCCACATATGTAGGTAAATCCGAGTTCTATGTCCAAACCTTGGATGTGGTTCAAACCCTTGAATAGTGGATTTATCTGCCAAACCTCATCATGACTTAACCTGTTGATTAAATTGAGCAGAGATTGCACGAGATATGTAAGGCAATGCCTCCGCCCAAGTAATTCCGAATTCTTTTTGAAATGCTAGATCGAAAGTCTTTCCCTCGCCTAGATACTTGTAAATGTTCATCACGCTGTCTGTTGATTTTAAGGTCATGAGAATTTCAGTCACCATACCGCCGAATAGATACTGATAATAACGAGTGTATGGGCCGTTATAATAATCAAACACCATGTTTGGATTTGCAGGTTTCTTTGTGATAAACGAATTCAAGAATTCTTCAACCCATGCGGCATCAAATTTAGATGGTTGCTGATATTGCTCCCTGAGATCCATTGTTCGCCACTGTACGAAATCTTCGTAAGAAGTATGGAATGACACCATCTTTTCAGTCCAATTAGCACTTCCTTCTAAAAGCCAGGTAGGAGCGTTATAAGAATTATTCCGACCATTGAACCATTGCACTGTGTGGTAATACTCGTGAGAGTAAGTCATCCCAAGTTGCAATCTCTTAGCATCCTCTGCATTTGATTTACCTGGGGATTTGCCAATTTCAAGAATGCCATCCCATGCAGAGTTTCTATGTGCTTGCCCTCCTCGACATGCTGTAGTCGGACAGATTTCAGAAATTGCAGTCTTCACATTTCCATACACAACATCTGCGTACTTACTAAATATCTGTTGCGCCCAAGCATCGTCTCCATAGTTCATTTCGATTACATAAACATTCTTTGGTTGGGAAAAGTTCGAATAAAGTTGAGATGTAAGCCTCATTGGCAAAATGGGATCTGGATTTCCTGGATCAGAATTTGGGGATGAAAAGATTTCAACTTTTCCCAAGGAAGACGAGCCGGAGGCAATTTGATTTGAGCCCTTAAGCCATGCCCCATAGATGATTCCACTTAAATGCGTTTCTAAATCTTGAAATGAAGTTGGCAATTTTGGTGGTACAAAATTAGTTGAAGTGGGTGTTGGTGTTGAGGTCGGCGTTTTAGTCGAAGTTGGAGTAGGCGTTGGAGTAGGCGTTGGCTTCAAGACAACGCCTTTGTTCCAAATCAACTTCTTGCCAGATTTCGTGCAGGTATAACTCTTATTCTGATAAACAACTTTTTGGTTCAATACTTTGCAGGTACTGCCAGGGGTAATCTTCTGGGCTGAAAAAGCCGTGATTGGAATCAGGGTAAGGATGAGGGCAACTAAGAGTCCTTTGATAAGTCTCCCCCTGATTCGCATTCTAAAAGGGTAATGGGAAGATCAAGCCAAGTGGGATTTTGGGCAGTCTTTTCTGCCCCTACCTCCCAAAATGGCTTACAAATTTTCTAAACCCTTGATTTGTCCCTGGCTATCCCTAATATTGGAGATGAGTCAAGAACGGATATATCCGCATAGTGGGTCAAAGTGAATGGTTTGAAGGTTTGATAACGAGTCACTAAGTACTTACTCAGAGTCTTCAAGTGAGAGTAAATACAGTGTTGCGGCACGAGTTGTTTCTCTAAAGTAGCCATCAATCCGTCCATCAGCTGCTTCAATGTTGTTAAAAAACGATTGAGCAAGGTCGTAGCAAACTCGCGCAGCGTACTGACTTTTCCTGACGCTAATTGATGGAAATCGAATTCGCATTGCTCTTCCGAGTCCTTCTGCAATTTCTAAATCGGATGCTTTAATGAATTCAGAAAACTCAGGCAGGGCTCGAAGAATTTTATAAAGAGGGTTTGACCGTGGGTCATCCAATCGAATCTTGAGCCCTATTCGAAGCGTGTCTTCCACCCACACACCAATGTCTGTGGCGGTAGCGAGATCATTGAACTTCGTACCGAATTCCCTGGCACGAGTATCTCGTTCGATTTGCGCCAAATGAAGAACAATCGCGTTCTTATCTTCAAAGTATCTATAGACAGATCGAATGTTTACATCAGCACGCTCAGCAACAGAATTAGTCGTCAGTGCTTGGTAGCCGTCATAAGCAACTATGTCGTAGGCGGCTTCGAGAATGCGCTTGGTGGTTTCAATGGCACGCTGTTGCTGCGGCTTTGTGACTTCAAGCTCGTTGCTTACATTTAGTGCCATAACTTTGATTGTAACGAAGAAGCCACGGTACGTTCATTTGTGCCAGAAGCAAGGCGAATGGTGGGCGAGGCGGGACTTGAACCCGCACTCTCTTACGAGAACTAGCACCTGAAGCTAGCGCGTCTGCCATTTCGCCACTCGCCCGAGAACACGCAACATTACTTCAATAAGGAAACCGTATTATTGCAGCACATTAATTACCTCTGCGCCCGGTACAGTTAAAGGTATATGGCTTTAAAAAATGTGGAAAACCGTTTAGAGCGTCTCTTTGAGCGGACATTGTCACGGCCCTTTAAGAGTGCTCTGCAGCCAATTGAAATCGGAACAAGAATTATCAGAGAAATCGATCTCTCACGAAGGCTTTCCAGTAGCGGTGCAATCTCTCCGAATCACATTCAAGTGTGGCTAAGCAGCGAAGATGCCGAGAGGTTTAATGGTTTTCAAAAGGCGCTCATTGCAGAGCTTGAAGAAACAGTTCGCCAGCACGCACTCAATGAAGGGTACAACTTCGTTGGTCCTGTATCGGTTGAAGTTTTTATCGATGATGAGCTAAAAGTTGGCGACATGGCTGTCGAAACTAAGTTCTTGGGCGGAGAAAGCGAACCGCGCCTTATCTGTGCTGATGGAAGATCATTTGCCCTGGGAGACCGTCCATTGATTATTGGCCGCAGCCCTGACGTTGAGATTGTCATTAATGACACCAACACCTCACGCCGTCACGCAGAGGTTTGGAAAACGAGTGAAGGTGTTGCGATACGCGACCTTCAATCAACAAACGGTACATACGTCAATGGGCACAAAATAACCGCAGTCTCACTTTCACCTCGTGATGACATAACGGTTGGTCTGATTCATTTTCGGATTGAGTTAGCTTGAGTCTGTTAGCCGCATCGAACTACGCAGCAGTGGTTCGACCACTGCAAATTCTTGTAATGGTTGTTGCCATATTATTTTTCGCACGAGTAATTCGTGTCGCCACTGTTCAGGTTCGCCCGCCCGATGAAGCAGTTGGGGGGCGTCGACGCTCACAAAACCTACACATTGAATTTATTGAGCCACTCGATCGTGCTGGTCAAAGACTCGACATTGATGCTGCGGTAGTAATTGGTCGCAGTCCTGAATGTGACGTACAAATGAATGACAACTTCTTGTCTTCACGACACGCTCGTATTGCCAATGATTCAGGTGAATTATCAATTGAAGACCTGGAATCTACAAATGGAACATACGTAAATCAGCAACTAGTGAAGGGTCGCGTTCACCTAGAGCGCGGAGACATCGTGCAGGTTGGCGGCGTCTTGTTCGAGGTGGTTCGTTGACCCGTTGGCGTTTTGCCGCAGCTACTGATACTGGTGTCGTTCGAGCGACAAACCAGGATGCTCTTCATGTCGACAATCAAATTGCAATAATCGCTGACGGCATGGGTGGCCATGCTGCTGGTGAGGTTGCATCAGAAATTGCAGTGAACATTGTGAGAGAAGACTTTGCTCGAAGTGGTGCTGTTGAAGGACTTCACGAAGCAATTGAAAAAGCAAATTTCGCAATCATTAAGGATGCGAACAGCAACCCAGAGCGCTTCGGGATGGGAACAACCGTCATTGCCGTGGGCATTACATACGACATCGAAGGAATTGGATCGCCCACACTTTTTAACGTTGGCGACTCACGTGCATATCAACTTCGAGATGGCGCACTTCGTCAATTAAGTGAAGACCACAGCGTCGCTGAAGAGTGGGTCCGCATGGGCAGACTCACCCCCGAAGAAGCACTAACGCACCCACGTCGTCATCAGCTCACTCGTGCGCTAGGTGTAGAAGAAAAACTAGACATTGACGTCTTGTCTCTTGATGTTCACGTCGGCGATCGAATCTTGCTTTGTAGTGATGGACTCTCAAACGAGCTCACAAGCGAAGAAATTGCACGCATTGCCTCTTCGCCAGTCTCGCTTGATGATGCGGTGGCTGAACTCGTTGATGGTGCCAAGCGTGCGGGTGGAAACGACAACATATCCGTTGTTTTGTTGGAGTTTGATGAAGTTTCACTCGCGAGCAATCCCATCAAAAAGACAGTCAGTTCAGCAGCACCTCCAGTAGCGAAGGGTGCGCAGTCACAGTCACAGCCATCAATCATTCGAAGGCAACGACAATTTTCGTGGCGTACGTACGCCGGAGCGGGAGTGTTTGCGTTCCTCGTCTTAGGTTTTGTTTTGATAATGCACTGGTACGCATACTCCACGTTCTATTTAGCAAATAACAACGGAGTCGTAAGTGTTTACCAAGGTCAACAAAATGGCGTTTTGTGGTTTCAACCCCAAAAAGTGCTCGACACGAACTATCAAGTATCACAACTTCGCCCTGCTGACCAACAAGCTCTGAGTGCCACAATTGCTGAACCAACACTTAATGCAGCGCTTAACTACGCTGCGTACTTACACACGGCTTGGACACTTTCAAATAGTGGAGCAGCAACTTCTACGTCAACAGTTACAACCACAACAACAAAAGCGAAGAAGGGCTAAGAGATGTCACGTCGACTTCGCTTCTTGGCATCTTTTATTTTGTTTCTTTTTGTTGTGGTTGCTGCACAGTCTGCGTACATCCAATTCTTTCAATCGGAGAAATTAGCGAGCTCGCCGCTCAACCCAAGAATCTCACAGGCGTCAACGTTGTATGCGCGTGGAGAAATTGTTGCCGCTGATGGCACAATTCTCGCCCAGTCGGTGCCCGTTAAAGGTCCATATCCCTGGCAGCGCATCTATCCGCTTGGTTCATTAACTTCAGGCGTAGTTGGCTTCTCATCACCTTCGTACGGGGTGTGGGGACTAGAAGCGCAGTACGACAGCTTTCTTTCAGCGCACGCGCAACCACCACAAAGCTTGGCCCAGCTCCTTGCACCGTCTAGCTCGGCGGACACATTGAATCTCACAATTGAACCCGCTCTTCAAACGATTGCACGAAACGCACTGGCGGGCAGAGACGGAGCTGCAGTTGTTCTTGATCCAAGAAATGGTGCAGTGCTGGCAATGTATTCAAATCCGAACTACAACCCAACACCACTTGTTTCATCTGATTTCGTAGTCGCTGCAAAAGCCTGGAAGAGCTACACCACCAAGAACGCAAATGGATTCCCACCACTTGGTCTTATGGCGACACAACAAACATTTCCTCCGGGCTCGACGTTCAAGGTTGTAACAACGGCAGCAGCAGTAATAGGTCGTCCGGATTTAGTTTCAAAGCCATATCCTGTTGCGAAGTTTGCGCGTCTACCAAGTTCTAACAAACTTCTCTACAACAGTGGTGGCACAAAGTGTGGTGGAACCATTGCAGAGATGCTCCCTGCATCGTGTGACCCCGGGTACGCACTGCTTGGTATGGATCTAGGTGGATCACTTCTAGCTGCAACAGCTAATGCATTTGGATTTAATGACACACCACCACTCGACCTACCTGGCACAGTTCGTAGTTTCTTCCCAGACGGCTCAGTGTTCGCGAGTGACATTCCACAACTGGCGTATTCATCAATTGGTCAGCAGAATGTTCGAGCCACAGCGCTACAGGATGCGTTGATTGCTGCAGCGATTGCAAACGGTGGTGTTGTAATGGCTCCTCACCTAATGTCATTTATTTCCTCATCAGATGGCAGCATTGTTAAGCGTTTTAAGAACACGGTATGGAAGAATCCACTGACACAACTTCAAGCCTCACAAATTGTTCCATGGATGCAAAATGTTGTTCGCTTTGGAACCGCGTCGGGAATCTTCTTGGCGCAAGATGATGTCGCCGCAAAGACGGGAACTGCCCAAACAGGCAACAGCGCGAACAACACTGATACCTGGATGATTGCTTTCGCTCCGGCACTTCATCCCACCATTGCGGTTGCGGTTGTAGTCCCATTCCAGCCAGTTTCAGCTTTTGGTTCAACGGTTGCTGGGCCAATTACGAAGTGTTTAGTTGAGGGTGCTCTTGCGCTTCAAAAAGGCCTGCCAACGCACGGAACCTCAACAACCTGCCCACATTAAACGAGCATAAGAAGACGAATCGAAGGCGTAGGCTAGTAAAAGTATGGAACCCGTAAACGACCAGCGAATCTATTCGAAGCGCTACCAAGTAACTCACCTCATTGCTCGTGGCGGCATGGCACTTGTCTACCGCGCACAAGACCTACTTCTAAATCGTGCTGTTGCATTAAAAATTCTCTACCCAGAGCTTGGCTCGGACCCTCTTTTTGTTGAGCGCTTTCGTCGTGAAGCACAAGCAGCAGCAAACTTGTCTCACCCGAACATCGTGCCGGTCTTTGACTGGGGAGAAGACAATGGAACGTACTTCATTGTTATGGAGCTCATCGATGGCACATCTCTCGCGGATCTTCTGCGTTCTTCTAAAACACTGACACCAGCACGGTCGGCAACATTTGTTGCGCAAATTGCTGCTGCGCTCGGATACGCGCACCGAAGTGGTGTTGTCCACCGTGACGTAAAGCCAGGGAACATCCTTATTACCGCTGATGGACAAATCAAAGTCACTGACTTTGGTATTGCCCAAGCCGTAGCGAGTGAAGATCATCTTGCTGAAGCAGGATCAGTAATGGGAACGGCAACGTATTTTTCTCCCGAGCAAGCTTCTGGTTCTGCGGTTGATGGTCGAAGCGACGTCTACTCACTTGGAGTGGTTCTTTTTGAAATGCTCGTTGGTCGTGCACCATTTATTGGTGACTCACCGGTTGCTGTTTCAACGCAACACGTAAACGGCACAGTTCCACCTCCAACAAGTTTTAATAGCGACATCCCTCGCGACCTTGAAGCAATTGTTATGCAGGCACTCTCAAAGTCACCCGGACAGCGTTACCAAACCGCTGATGAGTTCCGAGCTGATTTGATTCGCTTTAGCGAAGGTCAGCCAGTTCGCGCTGCGGCTAATGGTGGAGCATTCTTTGGCGCTGATGCAACCCGTGCAGTATCTGCTGTTTCTGCCGGCGAGCGAACACAGGCTGTTCCAGTGATGTCGGGTCCTCGTACCGACATTCGTCGTCGTCGCAATCCAAATAAGAACGCAATAATTTCTGTAGCAGCGATTGTTGTTCTGGCGCTTGGCGCACTCGTGTACTTCATGGTGGGTGGTGGTTCGGTATCAACAATGCCAAATGTTGTTGGTCAATCGGTTTCTTCAGCGAGCTCAACACTTCGAGGTGATGGACTCATCATTGGACAAGTAATTCAAGTTGCCTCCGATAAGGACAGTGGCACCGTTCTCTCAACTAATCCGTCGGCGGGTAGTCACATTTCAAAGGGGCAAGCAGTCACCCTTAAGGTCAGCCTTGGAAAGTCCACACAACCAGTCACCATCCCAGACACGACTGGCATGAGTCTCAGTGTGGCCGAAAACGCTCTTCTCGGCCTCGGCCTTTCTCCAAAGGTTCAGTTCACCGCAACTGCCCCAGGAGCCGGTAATGCACTACCTGACACCGTTCTTTCTCAGAACCCGCTTGGTGGATCAAACGCGAAGACGGGAGATACAGTCACCTTGATTGTTCTAGCTCCTGGATCTTCATTCCCAATGCCTGCAGTGAATGGTGCCACCACCGTTGCAGCAGCAGCAGTCATTGGCCAAGCCGGACTGACCGTCAGCACTACAACATCAACTGTTTGTTCTAACACTGTGGCGCAAGGACTTGTTGTCAACACAGTCCCTGCAGCGCAGCAACCAGTGCAGTCAGGTGCATCAGTGCAGCTGATTACTTCATCGGGCTTCTGCAACGTAGTTGTTCCAAATGTTGTTGGCCAGACGTTCAGCGCTGCCCCGCTTCACAGTCAGGGCTTGTAGTTTCACAAGGATCTGCAGGCGGATCATCAATTCTCTATAACTCAACCGTGACGCTGTCGGTCTGTCCTGGGCCAGCTCGTTAGTTGGTTACACCAATCATCTAACATCGTTATCTATGGCTAAGAATCGTCGCACGAGTAAAGAAATGGGTCGTTACGTTGCGCCCGAACAACGAGGTCGCTACACCGCGAAAACAAAGAAAGACACAACAAAGAGCCCTAAGTGGTTCGGTGCTTTGATTCTTGAGCTACTTGGTTTCGGTCTTCTAGTAATAATTCTTAACTACTTAAACGTTCTGCCTGGTGCAGTTTCACCTTGGTACTTAGTACTTG
>Ga0209084_1000199_pt1 | contig 58037 bp, 56 predicted proteins | sample C_130820_MF_Meta_FD_187309 | JGI IMG/M metagenome (GOLD analysis project Ga0209084, IMG submission 187309) | Freshwater microbial communities from Lake Croche, Canada to study carbon cycling - C_130820_MF_MetaG (SPAdes) (version 2) | ecosystem: Environmental > Aquatic > Freshwater > Lake...
AGGTGTTCGGTCCAGGTTCGAATCCTGGGGGAGCAGCGTAAGACAATGGAGGTTCAATGACTGAAGCGCACTTAGCCGTTGTCGTATTGGCAGCTGGCAATGGCACCAGGATGAAATCAGCAACACCTAAGGTGATGCATGAGATCGCTGGTTTACCTATGCTCGGTCATACCCTTGCTACCGCTACGTCCCTGGGTGCTTCCTATGTCATTCCAGTAATTAGACACGAAAAAGACAAACTAGAGGCTTATATCAAAGCCTTCTACCCAAAGACTCACATTGCCCACCAAGATGAAACACCAGGTACCGGTCGTGCTGTTGAATGTGCTTTAAACGTCCTGCCTAAAGGTTTCTCGGGAGCAGTGGTAGTTACCTCCGGAGATGTTCCACTTCTGGATGTGCAAACCATTGAAGCGATGTTGGATGTGCACCTTTCAAGTGGCGCTGGAGCGACTTTACTGACCGCTGTTTTTGATGACCCAGCCGGGTATGGCCGAATTGTAAGAGATGACGCTGGAGCATTTAGTTCAATCGTTGAGCACCGCGATGCAACCGATGATGAACTTGAGATTACTGAAGTCAACGCGGGCGTCTATGTCTTTGATTTTGATGCGCTAAAAGAAGCTCTTGCGCAAGTGGGTCTGCACAATGCTGTTGGTGAAAAGTATTTGACCGATGCTGCCACCGAAATTCTCAAATCAGGTAAAGCAGTGCAAGCACTTCAGGTTTCTGATAACTGGCTAGTTGCTGGTGTTAATGACCGAGTGCAGCTGCAGCAAGTCAGCGCAGAGCTCAATAGGAGAATCTGCGAAGGCTGGATGCTCTCAGGAGTTACCATCGCTGACCCACAAACTACTTTTATCGACATCACCGTAACCCTTGGTGAAGATGTGACTTTACTACCCGGCACTCACCTAAAAGGAATAACAAGCATTGCTAGAGGCTCAAGTGTTGGTCCTGAAGTCTCAATGGAAGATACTCAGGTTGGTGAAGATGTCACCATTATCAAAGCCCACATCGCAGGGTCCGTTATCGAAGCTGGAGCCAGCGTTGGTCCTTACTCATACATCAGGCCAGGCACCAACCTAGGAGCCGGTGGCAAGATCGGCACCTTCGTTGAGACCAAGAACGCTCGTATCGGTGCAGGCTCTAAGATTCCACACCTCTCCTATGTCGGCGATGCCACCATCGGTGAGCACAGCAACATCGGAGCTGGAACAATCTTTGCCAACTACGACGGTGTTGACAAGCATCACAGCATCATTGGTTCGCACGTTAGAACCGGTGCGCACAACGTCTTCGTTTCTCCAATTACGATAGGTGATGGTGCATACACTGCAGCCGGCACTGTTGTTCGTAAAGATGTCAACCCAGGCGATTTGGCTATGAGCGTTGCTCCGCAACGCAATCTGGCCGACTGGGTTATAGCTAAACGCAGTAATACAGCAGCAGCCAAAGCGGCTCAAAAAGCCAAAGAATAAGAAAACAGGAGACCGCAGTGCAGATCAAGACAACCGGGCAGAAGCGTTTGGTATTAGCTAGCGGTAGAGCACATCCTGGGTTAGCTCAAGAGGTTGCCACTTTACTCAACATCGAGATTGTTCCGACTACTTCCTATGACTTTGCCAATGGTGAAATCTTCGTTCGTTTCGATGAAAGCGTTCGTGGTGTCGATGCTTTCGTTCTCCAATCACACTCAGCTCCAATCAACGATCAGTTGATGGAACAGCTAATCATGATTGATGCACTCAAAAGAGCTAGCGCTAAGCGCATAACAGTCGTCTCACCTTTTTTCCCATACGCAAGACAAGACAAGAAGCACAAGGGACGTGAGCCAATTTCAGCAAGGCTAGTTGCAGACCTCTATAAGGCAGCTGGTGCTGACCGTCTGATGTCTGTTGATCTGCACTCTCCACAAATCCAGGGTTTCTTTGATGGACCGGTAGATCACCTTTGGGCGCTACCACTACTTGCCGACTATGTGAAGCAGACATTCGGTTCTGAGAATCTAACTGTTGTCTCTCCTGACTCAGGTCGTGTTCGTGTTGCAGACATCTGGGCAGACCGACTAGGAGCACCACTCGCGATTATTCACAAGCGTCGTGACCCAAACAAACCAAACCAGGTTCAGGTAAACGAACTTGTGGGAGATGTTGAAGGTCGAGTCTGTATTTTGGTTGACGACATGATTGACACCGCTGGAACTATCGTTGCTGCAGCCAAGGCACTTAGAGATAACGGGGCAGGCAGAATCATCGTGGCCGCGACTCACGCAGTCTTCAGTGACCCGGCGGTTGAGAGACTCTCTGGCCCTGATGTTGACAACGTGATTGTCACCAACACTTTGCCAATCGATGCATCTAAGCAGTTTGAGAAACTAACAGTACTTTCGATTGCCCCGCTGATTGCTAGAGCAATCTCATCGGTATTCAACGACGACAGTGTTACCAGCCTCTTCGATGGCCACGTCTAAACCAAAACAACAGCTTTCACTAGTTGGCGCTGTTGCCATTGGTTTAGCATCAATGCTCGGAGCAGGCGTCTTCTTCGTTTGGTCAACAGCTTGGGAAAAAGCACATGACCACATCTTTATTGCTTTAGCGCTTGCTGCGCTTGTTGCGTCTCTGAATGCTGCTTCTGTTTATCAACTTGCCAGCAATGTCTCTCGACCAGGTGGTGTCTATAGTTACGCCAGAGTCTACTTACCAAAAGACTTCAGTTTCATTGCAGGGTTCTCTTTTGTCTTTGGCAAGATCGCATCGATTGCGGCGATTGCCATCATTATCGAAACTTACCTGCTTCCAGGCTATCCAGGTTGGCCAGCAGCCGTCGCAGCAATTCTCTTGATGACAGCACTGAATCTTTTAGGGATTAACAGAACTGCTCAGATGGCTGCAGTCTTAGCGATAATCACAATTAGTTTCATAGTCTTCACAATAGTTTCGGGTCTAGACCATGGTTTATCAGGTAGAAGCTTCAGCACCGACATGTTGTTACCAACAAGAGATCTCTCGACTCTTTCAGCAGCCTCGATAATTTTCTTTGCCTTTGCAGGATATGCCAGAGTGGCAACTCTTGGCGATGAAGTGAAAGAGCCAAAGAAGAACATCCCTAAAGCCATTGCGATTTCTCTGAGCGCTGTCTTAGTTATCTATCTTCTGATTACCATCGTCTTCATCGGCATCTTGGTACCCAGCAATGAAGCAGTTCATCCTGCAGTCTTTGAAGCAATGCTCTCAATTACAGCCCCTTGGTTCCCAGGCTGGCTCATCGATTTAGTTGTCATTGGAGCCAGCCTCGGCTCTATCCTTGCCCTGCTTGCAGGGGTATCTAGAACAGCAGCCACCATGGCTGAAGATAAAGAACTTCCTTCAGTATTTGCTAAACGAAATCGCTTCGGTGCACCATGGCTTGCTGAGGTGCTTATTGCCATAGGAGCAATCACTCTGATCGAAACCTCCCAATACACCCAGTGGGTGATTGCTTTCTCCAGCTTCTCCGTGCTGCTGTATTACGCAATCGGCCACATCTCAGCTTTTATGCAACCCAAAACAGAACGCAGACAATCCCGCATCTTTGCGATTTTTGGCTTCCTGCTCTGTGCATTACTGCTAGCCAACGTGCCAGGCCCTGCCGCTCAGGTAAGCACTGTAATCCTGGTCATAGCCGTGCTGGTCAGGTACGCAGTTCGCCGGGTTGCCATGAGCCGAAGCGCCAACTAGACTGAAAGTGAAACAACGGCGAGGGTTACAAATCGTAACCGTAATCGACGGGGTCAAGATCTTATGGTCAAGGTTCCTCGCGTAAAACGCTTGAGTTGAACACCAAAGATAAAGGACAAAACTCATGGCAGCAAACAAGCTAAAAGGTGAACTTAGAACTAAGTTCGGTAAAGGCGCAGCTCGTAAAGAGCGTGCAATCGGTAAGACTCCAGCTGTAATTTACGGCCACGGTTCAGACCCTAGACACATCACACTTCCAGCCCACGAGATTGCACTTGTGCTTCGTCACAAGAACGCCATCATCGAGCTAGAGCTGGATGGTAAGACTGAGACTGTCTTGGTTAAGAGCGCAACTAAGGATGTTGTGACTCAGGTAATCGAGCACGTTGACCTTGTTGAGATCATCAAGGGTGAAAGAGTTCACGTTGAAGTTCCAGTTCACGTTGTTGGTGAATCAATGTCAGGAACAGTCATCGACCTTGAGCACAAGACTCTAAAGCTTGAAGTTGACGCAACAACTATTCCTGAATTCGTTGAAGTTGTCTTCAACAAAGAAGGTATTGGTTTCCACGTAACTGCAGGAGACATCAAGCTTCCAGCGGGAGCCAAGCTTGACCTCGACAACCACGTGCTAATCGCAACGGTTATCGCAACTGGTGCTGGCGCATCTGAAGACGCTGTTGCAGCTCCAGTAGTTGCTGAAGAAGCTCCTAAGGCTGAGTAATCATCCTTAACAAGACTTATCTAATAGTCGGGCTCGGTAACCCCGGGCCCGACTATTATCACAATCGGCACAACGTCGGTCAGATGGTCTTAGACGTTCTAGCTAAAAGAACGAACGCAACATTCAAAACACATAAAGCACATGCTCTTGTTGCCGAAGGCAAACTAGGCCAGGGCTTTGATGCTCCAAAACTTATCCTCGCTAAATCGCTCGGATACATGAATACCTCCGGTGGCCCAACAGCAAACCTTTTGAAGTTCTATGACCTAAATCCAGATCAGCTAATCGTGATTCACGATGAACTAGATATAGACCCAGAAACTATCAAGATTAAGTTCTCCGGTGGGCACGGTGGACACAACGGACTTAGAGATATCATCAGTGCCATTGGCAATGAATTCATAAGAGTCAGAGTTGGCGTCGGTCGTCCTCCAGGACAAATGGATTCGGCTGACTTCGTCCTAAAAGACTTTAACTCAACAGAAAGACAAGAGCTTCCAGTGACTTTAGAACTTGCTGCCGATGCCGTTGAAGCAATCATCACAAAGGGCTTAACTGAAGCCCAGCAGGTCTATCACTCGCCATAGACACTTAGACTTAACCCATGGATGCGAACAGGGAATCTGAGGGGTGCTCGCGCCTTGTCGCACGCGTTTCTGACGCATATTCCTTTGCAGCCATCAATAAACACCTAAACGAGAAGCATTTAGAGATCGTTTCTCCTGCTGGAGCGCAACCATGGATATTGGCTGCACTGCAGGGAATAAGAGCGCAGAAGAAACTCTCAACCCAAACTTTGGTTGTTGTGAGCTCTGGTCGTGAAGCTGAAGACCTGGCAGATTTCCTAAGAGCCGTTGAACCAGAGGCTGAAGTTCTGGAGTTCGTTTCCTGGGAAACTTTGCCGCACGAAAGACTCTCTCCTTCTGCTGAAACTGTTGGTAAACGTCTCAAGGTATTACACCGACTGAACCAACTGCAGAAAGACAAGTCCGCTAAACCAGTGTTTGTGATTGCCTCGGTAAGAGCTGCATTGCAACCAGTAGTTCTAGGTCTTGCCGATTATCCACCGCTGTTTCTTGAAACCGGTAAAGACTATTTACTTCCGGAACTATCGCTCAAGCTGGTTGAGATTGCTTATCAGCGAGTAGACATGGTCACCAAGCGCGGAGAGTTTGCTGTTCGCGGTGGAATTCTAGATATCTTCCCAACTACAGCAACCCACGCCGTTCGACTTGAGTTCTTCGGGGATGAACTAGAAGAGATGCGCGAGTTTAGTGTTGCCGATCAAAGATCTCTTGATAACAAACCTAAAGAGCTAACTCTCTATCCAGCTCGAGAAATCATCATCACTCCTGATGTTGCTTCACGTGCTCGCCAGATGCAACACGAGTTTCCTAATCTCACCACAATGATGGCCAAGATTGCTGAGGGAATTCCAGTTGATGGCATGGAATCCTTAGCTCCAGCGTTGGTGGATAACTTAGGTCAGATAACTGACTACCTGCCTGAAGATGCCTACGTCGTTTTACTCTCGCCGGAGAAATCAATGGCCAGGGCGGTCAACCTAATTGAAACCAATGAAGAGTTTCTCCATGCCGCCTGGGATGCAGCAATCGAAGGCGCTAAAGCGCCAATTGATCTATCTTCAGGGGGCTTCAAGACTCTGCACGAGTTCACCGTAAACATTGGTGAGCGTCAGCTGGTAAGTATTTCACAGTTTCTGGTTGATGAAGACAAACAACTAAACATGCACCTGCTGGAAATTCCTAACTTTAAAGGTTTAACCGTTGAGCCAACCGATTACATCATTGATCAAATCAAACAAGGCATGCAGATTGTCATTGCTGCCCCGGCTCATGGAACTGCCCAAAGAATCACCGAACTGCTAACCGCAAATCAAATTGCTAACCAGCTGGTTGAGGAAATTCCAGAAGACATAGCGGAGGTTTCAAAGACACCGGCAGTACCTGATGTTCTGGTAATTCATGCACCAATTAGAAAAGGCTTTGTTTCCAATGAAGCAAAACTAATTCTGATTACCGATAGTGATTTCTTTGGCAGAGGTTCCGGTTATGTCCCGGTCAAAAAGCCAAGGCTTGCTGCTAAACGTGGTCAAGCAGTTGACCCACTAGCTCTCAAAGCTGGGGATTACGTTGTGCATGAGATTCACGGCATCGGCAGGTTCGTTGAGATGGTGCAGAGGCAGATGGGTGTTGGCAGTGCTAAGAACACCCGAGAGTATTTGGTAATTGAGTATGCACCTTCTAAACGAGGCATGAAGGGGGATGTTCTCTATGTCCCAACCGATCAGTTAGATTTCCTAACTAAATACGTTGGTGGAGAAGCACCAGTGCTGTCCAAGATGGGCGGCTCGGACTGGTCAAGGATTAAGGGCAATGCTAGAAAAGCTGTTCGCAAGATTGCTATTGACCTAGTGAAACTGTATTCACTGCGCATGAACGCTAAAGGTTATGCCTTCTTACCTGACACTGCTTGGCAAAGAGAAATGGAAGATAGCTTCCCCTTTGTTGAAACCCCAGATCAACTGAACACAGTTGAAGAAATCAAGCGAGACATGGAAAAGCCAGTTCCGATGGATCGTTTGGTAGCAGGAGATGTTGGTTACGGTAAAACAGAAATTGCCATCAGAGCAGCCTTCAAAGCTGTGCAGGATGGCAAGCAGGTTGCCGTATTAGTTCCAACTACTCTTTTAGTCCGTCAACATGTCGAAACCTTCATTGAACGCTTTGCTGGCTTCCCAGTAAATGTCAGAGCGCTCTCTAGATTCCAATCAGCCAAAGAGTCTAAAGAAACCATTGCTGCTCTTGCCACTGGTGAAGTTGATGTTGTCATCGGAACTCACCGATTGCTCTCGGCAGGAGTCAAGTTCAGAGATCTTGGGCTAATCATTATCGATGAAGAGCAACGCTTCGGTGTTGAACATAAAGAAAAGCTCAAAGACATCAAGACCAATGTTGATGTGCTCTCCATGTCAGCTACCCCTATTCCTAGAACCCTGGAGATGGCGATTACCGGCATCCGAGAAATGAGTACTCTGGCAACACCTCCAGAAGAGCGTCACCCAATCCTGACTTACGTTGGCCCTTATAACGAGAGGCAGGTTGTAGCAGCGATTCACCGAGAACTCATCAGAGAAGGTCAGGTCTTCTTTGTGCACAACCGAGTCGATTCCATCGACAAGGTGGCTTCTCAAATAGCAGAACTAGTTCCTGAAGCGAGAATCGCTGTTGCTCATGGCCAGATGAATGAGACACAGCTTGAACAGGTAGTAATTGACTTCTGGGAGAGACGCTACGACGTCTTAGTCTCAACCACGATCATTGAAGCTGGTATCGATATCCCTAATGCCAATACTTTGATTGTCGATAGAGCAGAGAACTTCGGTTTGTCTCAACTGCACCAAATCAGAGGAAGAGTCGGTAGATCTAGAGAACGTGCCTACGCATACTTCTTCCACTCTCCAGATAAGCCACTATCGCCATTTGCCCTAGACAGACTGGCAACCATTGCAGCCAACAACGAACTAGGTTCTGGAATGCAGGTAGCGCTCAAAGACCTTGAAATCAGAGGAGCAGGTAACTTGCTCGGTGGTGAACAATCAGGTCATATAGCCGGAGTTGGTTTTGATCTATATCTTCGAATGATTGGTGAAGCTGTTGATGAGTTCAAGGGGATCAAACACGAATCTCCTGCAGAGCTAAAACTTGAGATACCAATGGATGCTCACATCCCAATCGAATACGTCGATTCAGAGCGACTAAGGCTAGAGGCCTACCACAAGCTCTCTGCAGCCAGCGGTGAACTAGGAACTAGAGAACAGCTAGAGAAGATTCTTGCTGAACTAGAAGATAGATACGGTAGAGCCCCACAGTCAGTTAAGAACCTAATAGATGTCACAGAGTTGAGACAACAGTGCAACCGGTTGAACTTGAAAGATGTAATGCTGATCGGCAACCAGGTAAAGGTATCTCCGGTTGAGTTGGACGAAGCAAAACAAATAAGACTCACCCATCAGTATCCTGGCCTGAGATATCTAGCAACTGCTAAGCAGCTAACAGTTCCTGCCCCTAAAGATAAAGCAGGGGAGTTCCTTCAAGACAAAGACCTTATCGATTGGACTTGGGTCTTCCTAAGCTCTGTCTTTACTTCGCCTCAACCTAAATAGAAAATCTAAGACTAGCCAGCTGAAATCTCCATTTTGAGTCCAAGCGCTGAAAGTATCTTTACTTGGGTAGAGAGAGTCGGATTGGATTTAGCTTGTTCAATGTGACAAACCTCACGTTGGCTTATGCCCACAACCTTGGCCAGTTTTCTTTGCGAGATGCCCAGCTCTAATCTCCTAGTTTTGACAGCTTCGCCTAAGCGTTCGCGCTCATCTCTTAGGGCGATCGCAACGTCCCATTTCTGGTGGTACTCCTGAACCTCCTTGGGCCAGTTAGCAATTATTGGAGCCCAGAACGCTTCATTTTCGCTGAGTGCAGGCTTGTCTTTTGCTTCCATAAAAGTAATCATCTATTCTCCTTGTTGGAATGTCAATAGGGACTCGCGCGCTCTTCGTATGGCAGCATTCTGTCTTTTGCCAGATCCGTAACGTTGCTTGTCGTAACAACCATGGATGACTATTTGCTGCTTCTGAAAGGAACAGAAAACACGAAGAAGAACTTTCGTTAGCGGCATTGGTTCACTTGGTAGCACCCCAGCTTTAGATTCAATGGCCTTAGAGCTTGGTCCAATTCGAAATTCCCAGAGTGACCCACCTAAAGACTTCAGCCAAGTCGACCTTGCAAGCGCAAGTCCCTGTCGACCAAGAATCTCTTTGAGAGACCTAAGCAATAGTTCCTGATGCACTGGGTTCAAATCCGCAACTTGATTCCTAAAACTCACAGGATCAGCAAAATGAATGTCAAACTCTGGCTGTGATTTAGACATTGCCCAACCCTACAAAGCCCTTAGTGTTTGCGCTCGATTTCTCCACAGCCAAACAAAGCATGTAAACAACGTTTCTCTAGCAAACTCAAAACATGATCGAAGCCGAAAAACTAATCCAAACAGTTAACACCGCCAGCTTCTAAAAATTCCTAAGAGGAGAATCCAGAGCACAGAGAGTTACTTGATTGGGCTTAGGTATTCCTAGACTCTGTCTTTACTTCGCCTTAATAGAAAGAGTCAGCCCGAGTGCTGAAAGTATCTTTACTTGAGTGGTCAATGTCGGGTTGGCTTTTCCTTGTTCTATGTGGCTTATGTCTCGTTGGTTAATTCCTGTTAGATCCGCGAGCTCCCGTTGGCTAAGACCGAGTTCAGTTCTTCTACTCGATACTGTCAAAGCCAACACCTCTTTGAATCGCTTCGCTTGAAGCGCTATTTGAATCTGGGCCCATTGTGCTTTGGTATTTTCATCCCAGTTGAGCTCTCTCCTGGCCATCGATGGTTCAAAATCTACATATTCTTCTGATTTCATAAAAGCAATCATCTATCTAATCCTTTTCAAAGTCAAGAGTTCTTCTTTGGCAGAGCGAATTGCATTTGCCTGCCTTTTGCCATCTGAGTGCCTCTGTTTGTCATAACACCCAAGCAAAAGGATTCTGTTGCCTTCAAAGCTGCAAAATATTCGAAGAAGAACTTTGAGATTTGATTTATGTTCATATTCCTCAATGCCAGCCTTTGAGTAGACAGCCTTGACACTTCGCCCAATCCTAAATTCCCAAACCCCATCTCCAACAAAGCGCAACCAACTACTGCTAGCAAGAGATAAGCCTTCCTTGGCCAAGATTTCAGTAAGGGCTAACTTCACAAGCAGCTGAAGTTCTGGTCGCAACCGATCGAGCTGCTTACTAAAAGCCGGCACTTCAATCAATACAACTGGGCCAGACGTCATTGAACCACAATAAGAGAATCGCAATGCGTTGACTCAAGTTATCCCCAAGCCTCTGGCAAACTAACACTATGACTGAACTAGATAACCTAATCCAAACAGCACACACTCTTAGATCTCCTGGCGGATGTCCTTGGGATGCTGAACAAACCCACGAGAGTCTTGTGCAGTATTTATTGGAAGAGACTTACGAGCTTATTGATGCCATTGAGTCAGGAACTAGAGAAGATGTCCTAGAAGAACTAGGAGATGTTCTCTACCAAGTGGTATTCCACTCCGATCTAGCTCAGTCAGGATCTCTAGGTGAACCTTTCAACATCCAGGATGTTGCTAAATTCACCAGAGAGAAGATGCAGGGTAGACACCCTCATGTGTTCGGAACCCCTGAAGAACTAGAGAAATACAAAGCTAAAACAGGTGACGATGTAATGCTCAACTGGGATAACCACAAGCAGAAGGAGAAGCCTGAAAGAGCCTCAGTACTGGACGGTATCCCTCAAGCACTACCCGCTCTAGCCCTAGCCTACAAAGTAATAGGTAAAGCCCACAAGATCAACCTGCTAGATAAAGAAGCAGAATCCCCAATCCAACTAAACACAGAAGAAGAACTAGGAGCACTACTCCTAGCCATAGTCCAAGCCGCTAAATCCAAAGACCTAGACCCAGAACGAGCCCTAAGAACAGCAGTCAGAGACCTCTCAGACGACATCAGAAAAGCAGAAGTCCTGGCTGCAAGTGATGCTGGGGTTATTGGGGTTGAGGATTAGCATTCGGGCTATTTGATCGCTGGCCTACTTAATGATCTAATGATCTAGATCAACAGGGAGAGCCAAATGACAACAGATACAAAGCACATGGAAACCTCAGTTTCTAAGCCCGAGCAATGGAACATTAAAGACGTTGGGCAAGCTTTCGACGAAAAAGGTGTTGGCCTAACATACATCACGATTCCCAGGTTTCAGAGGAGTCTTGTCTGGTCTGAATCCCAGAGGCGAATGCTAGTTGACTCGCTGTATAGGGGATATCCAATTGGCGCTATTTTGGGGTACCAAACAGGCAAAAAAAATGGCACTAGAAATGTGATCCAAATCGTAGACGGTTTACAGAGGACCACAGCGATCAATGAGTACCTGAAGCAACCTCTTTTTTATGCTCCAGTAGACAGAGTCTTCGGAGAAAGCTTCGTTGAAGCGATAGTAAAACAGCTTGGGCTGGAAGAAACTTCAGATTCGAATTCGAATGTGTTCTCTGCCCTGGAAACTTGGATGAAAGAAGTTAAGATTCCAAAAATGGGTGCGGCATTTAGCCATAACTCGCTAATAAACTCTCTCGCAGCAAAGTTTTCTGTTGAGAAAGAAGTTTTCGATCCCCTTATTGATTTAGTGAATGATGAGCTCGGAGAAGTCCAGACTCGTGTCCAGGCAGTCGAAACCGTTGCAATTCCTGTTGTTTTGTACTCGGGGAATGTGTCTCACATCCCAACTATTTTTGAGCGAATAAACAATCAGGGCACTAAGTTATCCAAGTACGAAATATTGGCATCTAGCTGGGTGACCAGCCAAACCAAAATAGCAAACCCAGATATTCGTAAAGCCATTTCAGGTAAATATGACGTTCTAATTAAGCGTGGCTTCGAAATTGACGGTCTCCCTGAAAACGGAAACATCGATATTGATAAGTTCAATTTGTATGAGTATCTTTTCGGGTTAGGAAAAGTGCTTGAAGACGATAACGGCATGCTTTTTGGCAATGGTGGGGATCCTGACGAAAGCACCCCTACAGCCTTCGTGCTCGTTACCACCGCTCATGGACTAAGAAATTCCAAGATGAGCGATTTAGAGTCAGTGATACGGTCTCGCCAAGGTAATGATGCCCCGCTTGATCTATCGGCTCTGGAGAGCGCGCTATTGAAGTCGAGAGACGCCATCGCAAAAGCTCTTGCCCCATATCTTTCAATCAAACTTCATAAGAAGGAAGACACAGAGTTTGTTGCACATAGCCAGAATCAAATTTTGTCCATCATCGCTGCCTATCTTGTAAATGCATTTGATGTAAATACTTGGGTGCCGAGATCTCCAGCGGATATGGTCAAAGCTAATGCGATTGCCAAGAATGCCCCCGCTCATTATCTATTCGATATGCTTTCAAAGCGCTGGAGAGGAAGCGGTGACTCCAGACTTTTTGAAATGGTTTGGTCTGGTGACGAAAAGGACTTGTCTCCAAGCGACTACTACTCAAAGCCGCTTAACGCTGACTCCATAAAGTCCGCCCTTTTGGAATGGCATGAAGATCAGCTCACTAAGAAGCAAAAAGAGAGACAAAATGTAACAGGGACCGCGCAAACAGTATTGATGTTCCTGTATTCAGGACTAGTTCCAGTCCAAGCAAACAAGCAAGATACCTACGAGTTAGAGCATCTCTACCCCGTTTCAGTTTTAGCTGAACGAATTCAGGCTTTGAAGGACGACGGTTGGCCCATTTCAGCTCTAGGTAACCTCACCCTTTTGCCTAAGGATATCAACCGAATTAAAGGTGCAAACATGCTTGGAGATTTTCTGCCCAAACTTATTAGCGATAGTGAAATATCTGCCGCGGATGTAGAGAAAATACAAACTTATTTATTGAAACCTGACTGGACTGAAATATGTGCTGCTAATTTGTCAGGCAAAGACGAATATGTATCATTCTGTAAAATGCGTCTCAACTCAATAGCCGATGTAGTTTGCGCTAATCTCAAGCTCAACTAGTTATTCACCTGACACAAAGTCAGGCATTATCTGCCAAACTTGACCCATGGCCAAAGACATTAACCCACCTAGAGGTATGAGGGACTTTCTGCCTGCCGAGAAGGCTAAGCGGGAGAGTGTTTTAGGGGTTATTAGAGGTGTTTATAGGTCATTTGGGTTTCAGGAGGTTGAGACTCCTGCTTTAGAGAACCTAGATCGTCTGACTTCAGGTCAGGGTGGAGATAACGAGAAGCTTGCATACAGGGTTATGAAGCGCGGGGCAGAGCTAGATAGTGCTCTTGAGTCTTTAGAGTCTTCAGATCAATTAGCTGACCTAGGTCTTCGTTTTGATCTAACTGTTCCTTTGACTAGGTTCTATGCAACTAACCGAGCTTCGTTGCCTTCAGTTTTTAAGGCTATTCAGATGGGTCCGGTCTGGAGAGCAGAACGACCTCAGAAGGGTAGATACCGTCAGTTCATCCAGTGTGATATCGACATCATTGGTGATGACTCTGTTCTTGCTGAGATTGAACTGTTGACTGCCTCTCTTGCAGCTCTTGATGCAATTGGTTTAGAGAATTCTGTAATTAGAGTCAATCATCGATTGCTGCTTGCTGAGGTTCTAGATGGTCTAGGGGTTGCTGAAGCAGATAGGTCTTCAGCCATGATCATTATCGACAAGCTGGACAAGATTGAGATTTCAGGTGTTGTTACAGAACTAACTGAACGCTTTGGCGAAGCTGTTGGTAATTCAGCTAAGACTTGGCTAGAAGGTATTAGTACTTCTTCTGTTCCTAGTGTTCTAGAACCTTTGTTTGAGGCTGTTGGTTCAAGACTTAGATTTGATCCAGCTCTGGTTAGAGGTATGGGTTACTACACCGGCACCATCTTTGAGATTGAACTACCAGGAACTGGTAGTGCTATCGGTGGTGGCGGTCGTTATGACGGCATGGTTGGTAGATGGTTAGGAACTGATGTTCCTGCTGTTGGTATCTCGATTGGCTTTGAGCGAGTGGTTGAGCTAGTTGAGGGAGTGGTTCCTTCTGCTGGGGTCGTGTTGGTTCTTGAGGATGGTTCTCTGGATTGTATTAAGAAGGGTCTTTCTTTCCAGAAAGAGCTGATTGCTAAGGGTTCTCTTGTTCGTCTAGAGGTTAGACCTAAGAAGCTGAATATCTTGCTTGATAGCCTGCAGAGCGCTGGTTTCAGTGAATTTGCTTTGGTTAATAGCAATACAACAGTGCTTGAGCTTAGGGCTATTGGGAACTAGTAAAACGCTAAACTTATAGTAATTCGATGTCGATCTAAAACCCCCAAAATTCTTAGGAGAACCATGTCCATCATTGACGCTGTAGGCGCGAGAGAAATCCTTGACTCTAGAGGCAACCCAACTGTTGAGGTAGAAGTACTTCTTTCTGACGGTGCTTTTGGAAGAGCTGCTGTTCCTTCAGGTGCTTCAACCGGTGCTTTCGAAGCACACGAGTCTCGTGATGGTGACAAGAAGCGTTACATGGGCAAAGGTGTTCTAAACGCTGTTCATGCTGTCATCGACCAGATCGGTCACGATGAGACTGGCTTGATTGACTTTGATGCACTAGACCAGAGACTGGTTGATGCTGCACTTATTCGTCTTGATGGCACAGCAACCAAGTCTCACCTAGGCGCTAACGCAATCCTTGGTGTATCTCTTGCTAACGCTAGAGCTGCTGCTGAATCAACAGCACAGCCTCTTTACCGTTACCTTGGTGGACCAAACGCTTACACACTTCCAGTTCCTCTAATGAACATCATCAACGGTGGTTCACACGCTGACAATGGAGTGGATATCCAAGAGTTCATGATTGTTCCAATTGGTTTCGATTCTTTTAGTGAGGCACTTCGTGCCGGTACTGAGGTTTACCACTCATTGAAAGCTCTCTTGAACTCAAAGAACCTTGCTACTGGTCTTGGTGATGAAGGTGGTTTTGCTCCTGATCTACCAACGAACCGTGCAGCTCTAGAACTAATCTCTGAAGCTATTGGTCAAGCAGGTTACGTTCTTGGTAAGCACTTCGGTCTTGCTTTGGACGTTGCGGCAACCGAGTTCTATGACGAGAAGACTGGTAAGTATTCATTCGAAGGTAAAGAACTTTCATCTGATGAAATGATCAAATACTACGAAGTTCTAGTAAACGACTTCCCACTCGTTTCAATTGAAGATCCACTATCTGAAGATGACTGGGCTGGTTGGACAAAGATCACTGCAGATCTTGGAGATAAAATCCAGATTGTTGGCGATGACCTTTATGTGACTAACCCATCACGTTTGCAGAAGGGTATTGATCTAAAAGCTGGTAACGCCATTTTGGTTAAGGTAAACCAGATTGGTACCTTGACTGAGACTCTAGATGCAGTTGCTCTAGCACAGCGTTCAGGCATGAAGGCAATCATCTCGCACCGTTCAGGTGAGACGGAAGATACCTTCATTGCTGACCTTGCTGTTGCTACCAACGCAGGCCAGATCAAGACTGGTGCTCCGGCTCGAAGCGAAAGAGTGGCTAAATACAACCAGCTACTTCGTATCGAAGAAGAGCTTCAAGATGCTGCTTACTACCCAGGGGCAGCAGCGTTCCCACGTTTTAAGGCTTAGTCGTTAGAGACTAGTCCCATGGCTAGAACCATTAGAAGAAATGTTCGCGCTAAGGCGCAAACTAAAGTTGGCACGTTCAGGGACAGAGTTTCTAACGCTTTCTCTTGGACTCCTTCAACCATGGTGACTCTTGGTCTAATCGTTATCGGATTCTTTTCTGTTGGTCCTCAACTAAGTGAATACTTCACAATGCAAACTCAGATTGCTCAATTGCAAGCAAATCTTGATTCAGATAAAAAGAATCTGGACGACATCAAAGCTGAGAAGAAGCGTTGGGATGACCCAGTGTTTATTCGAGCTCAGGCCAGAGACAGATTGTTCTATGTTGTCCCAGGCGAAGTTAGCTACCTAGTGCTAGATGCCGATGGCATCAACACCAGTGACACTTCAGGAACAGTTGGTGCGATGTTGGCTAAGCAGAAGAACAATGGTGCTATCTCCAAAAACATTGGCACCACTAAGCACAACTGGGCTGCTTCAATTCAGCAGTCGATTATCCAAGCTGGTTTAGATCAACCTAGCGAAGCTAAGAATCCAGCAACAGCTAGTAAGTAATGCCAATAACTCCCGCAACTGAGGCTGACCTTGCTGAAATGCATGTTCAACTTGGTCGTCCTATGCGAGATGTCTTAGGAATTGCAGCTCGTTGTGTCTGCGGTAAACCTATGGTCGTTCAAACCTCTCCAAGGCTTTCTCACGGTGAGCCTTTCCCAACCTTCTACTACCTAACCCACCCGAATACGTCGGCATTGCTAAGCGGTCTTGAGGCTGATGGCTACATGGCCAAATTACAAGAAATGCTAGAGGTAGATCCTGAACTTAGAGCTAAGTATTCCTTGGCTCACGAGAGTTACCTTGCTGAGCGAGAACTAATCGACCAGGTGCCTGAGGTTGAAGGTATTAGTGCGGGAGGGATGCCAACTAGGGTCAAGTGCCTGCATGCACTAGCCGCTCACTCCTTGGCTAAGGGGCCAGGGGTTAACCCAATTGGAGACTTGGCTTTAGCTGAGATGGGTTTTAACCCAAGTCGGTGCTATTGTAAGGCGGCAATCTAGTAAAATCTTAGGAGCGCGTAGTTGCGCTCAACAATCTTCTAAATCTTTAGGAAAACCAAGCATGCAAAAAATCCTGATCGTCGGTGGCGGTTACGCCGGTTTCTACACAGCTCTAAAGCTAGAGAAACTACTTAGAGCAGGTGAAGCCGAGGTTACCCTAGTTGACCCGCTGCCCTACATGATCTATCAGCCTTTTCTTCCAGAAGTGGTTGCTGGTTCAATCGAGGCCCGTCACACAGTTGTTTCACACCGTAGACACCTAAAGACCTCCAAAATAATTAACGGCAAGATGATCCAGATAGACCATGCCAATAAGATTGCATTTCTTGATGTGCCAGGTCTTGGTGAAATAAAGCAGTCATACGACCAGATCGTTCTAACCGCTGGTGCAGTTTCCAGAACCTTCCCAATTCCAGGCGTTGCAGATAATGCAATTGGACTCAAGACAGTTGAAGAAGCAATTGAAATTCGTAACCGTATTCTCGGTAACTTTGACATTGCGGCAAACATGCCAGCTGGACCTAGCCGTGATCGGTTGCTTACCTTCGTAGTCGTCGGTGGAGGTTTTGCTGGTATTGAAGTGTTTGCAGAAATGCGTAACCTAGCTAGCTATCTAATTCGTTACTACCCAGGCATTAGTTTTGCTGACGTGAAGTTTCACCTAATTGAAGCTATGGGCAGAATCATGCCTGAAGTTTCTCAGAAGACTTCAGAGTGGGTTCTAGCAGACTTGGACCGTCGTGGAGGAAAGGTGCACTTAAACACTCAACTGGTTTCAGCTCTGAATGGTGTTCTAGAACTTTCTACCGGTGAGAAGTTTGAGAGCAATGTAATTGTTTGGACTGCCGGTGTCATGGCTTCTCCATTTATGAAGAACACCGATCTGCCGCTTGATGAGCGAGGACGAGTGCCGGCTTTGGCAACTCTGCAAATCTCTAAAGATGGTGTTGCTCTTGCAGATGCTTGGACTGCAGGAGATGTTTCAGCAGTTCCTGATCTAACCGGCGGAGGTGTTGGTGGCTTCTGTGTTCCTAACGCTCAGCACGCTGTTCGTCAGGGCAAGTTACTTGCTGCCAACCTAGTCGCTGACCTTCGTGGTGAAGGTATCAAGGAATACAAACACAAGAACTTGGGAGCAGTTGCAGGTCTCGGTCTATACAACGGTGTGTTCCAATCTGGAAACATAGTTCTAAAAGGCGTCCTAGCCTGGTCTGCTCACCGCGTTTACCACGGTCTAGCTATTCCAACTTTTGAGCGTAAGTGGCGAGTCATCGTTGGTTGGGGAAGCAACTTCCTATTCAAGCGCGACATCGTTTCTATCAGCGCAACAAAGGATCCTCGATTAGCCTTTGAGACCTGGGCATCGCGTCCTAAGGCCTAAAACCTTTCGCGAATCGGCACCCAGGAAACTAGGTGCCGATTCGCATTTATAACTCAATATCGGTAACGCCCCCATAGCCCAATGGCAGAGGCAGACGACTTAAAATCGTTCCAGTGTGGGTTCGAGTCCCACTGGGGGCACCAGTTCGCTGAGAGATTACAGATAGTTTTTCTATTTGTCCTATAACTTGATTATTCTTATAGCAATGTTGCATTTAGCAACCTGAACTAGGAGAGTCATGGAATTTTTATTTATTGTCTTAGCAGTTGTAGTAATTTTGGGCATTTGGTTTGTCTCAATGCGCAACGGCCTCGTCCGCCTAAATGTTCGTGTTGATGAAGCATGGAGCGATATTACTGTTCAGCTAAAACGCCGTGCTGATCTAATTCCAAACCTGATTGAAACAGTTAAGGGTTATGCAAAGCATGAGGCTGGCGTATTCGAAAACGTTACCAAGGCTCGCGCTGCAACCATTTCAGGTTCTGCTCTTGCAAACCCTGCAGAAGCAGCAAAAGCTGAAGGTCAATTCCAGTCAGCTATGAAGTCATTATTTGCTGTTGCCGAGGCATACCCTCAGCTTCAGGCTTCGCAGAACTTTCTAGGGCTTCAGTCAGAGCTTTCTGACACGGAAGACAAGATCATGGCTGCTCGTCGTTTCTATAACGGTGGCGTTCGTGAGCTAAACACCAAGATCAAGGTCTGGCCAAACTCCTTCTTTGCTAAGGGCTTAGGTTTCTCAGAGCGTGCATTCTTCGAGGTTGCAGATGCCGCAGCTATCGCTAACGCACCTGAAGTCAAGTTCTAAAAACCGACTGCAGGAGTAGTTATGTATTCGGCTATCGCCGCTAACAAGCGCAACACTGTATTCATTATCTTGTTCTTTGTTCTACTAATTGGTGGGCTAGCAACCTGGGCTGGATATGCAACAGGAAATGGCTCTTCTGCTTTTGCAATCATTGGGTTTGTTGCTCTTTACGCGCTGATTCAGTATTACTGTGCTGGTTCTTTTGCTGTTGCTGCAGCGGGCGCAGTTCAGATCCAAAAGTCCGATAACCCTAGACTCTGGAACACAATTGAGAACTTGGCTATAACCGAAGGTATGCCAATGCCTAAGGTCTACATCATCCAAGATGAAGCACCTAATGCCTTTGCTTCCGGAAGAGACCCAAAGCACGCAGTAGTAGCGGCAACAACTGGGCTACTTGCAATCATGGACGATCAAGAGCTCGAAGGCGTTATGGCTCATGAAATGAGTCACGTTAAGAACTATGACATTAGGGTTTCAACAATAGTTTTTGGCCTAATTAGCGCAGTTGCAATTCTGGCTGACTTCCTAATCCGGATGTCTTTTTACTCCAGGGGAAACAGCAGAGATAAAAACCAATTGGGAGCAATTCTGATTTTGTTTGGAATTGTTGCCTGGATTGTTGCATCTCTAATCGGGCCGTTGGTAAATGCAGCAGTTTCTCGTCAACGGGAGTATCTAGCTGACGCTACCGGTGCTGAGATCACAAGGTTCCCTGATGGTTTGGCTTCTGCACTGGAGAAGCTAAAGGAGTATGGACGTCCTATGAGACGTGCCGCATCTTCGATGGCGCATATGTATATCAGCGATCCGGTGAAGCCTTCTGTTGCCCAGCGACTGTTCTCAACTCACCCTCCGCTAGATAAACGTATCGAGAGACTAAAGGAATTAGGCGGAAAGTTCTAAACCTAAATTTCCTTTAGGTTTGACTTCTATAGCTTCTAGTTTTTGCCAAGCCTGGATTTCTCTTAGGTGTTTAGTCAATGGTTTCTTCAGATTCGAAAGTTCCCTCGCGCTGAGCCCAAGTTCATGCCAAGCGGATTGAACCAATAGCGAACTGTTTTGTCTGTCTGACTTCAAATCGATTCTCGCCACCAGTTTGTCTTTATGCAGAGTTGGCAGAGTGTAATAACCGTAGATTCGTTTTTGCTCGGGAGTGTATATCTCAATCTTGTAATCGAAGTCGAAGATTCTCACTGCTCGTTCTCTTTGCCAGGTCAATGGATCAAAGGGGGAGAGCACTGTTGTTAGTTCTGGCTTTATTGATTTGAATTCAAAATTTTCAAAGTCTCTGTGAAGGTATGCTTTCTCTTTCCAGCCCTCGACAGAGACTTCTCTGATAATTCCGATTTCAATTAGGTAAGCAATTATTGGCTTTATGTCAGTTGGTGTTTCGCAGTAAACGTTGGCTATGTCTCTTATAGTTCCGATACCCATCAGCTTTGCTGCATTGCCGAAGAGCTTTATCTGAGCTGTTTGATGATCAACACTCTTGTTGAGAATACTCTTTGGCAACACTTGTTCAGGCAGTGCATAAACTCTGCTGAAGTTTCTTCTACCAGCAGCGATAACTAGACCTTGTCTCATCAGCCGCTCCAGAGCGATCTTTACGTTGCTCCAACCCCACCAAGAACCAGTTCTCTCGTTCTCTTCGTGTTCGAACTGACTGTGAGGCATCGGCCCGTTTGTTTTTAGTTCCGCAAGAATCCACTTGACCAGTTTCTTATTCTGGCTTTGCCAGCTGTCCTTATGGGCTGCTCTATCGCGATACCACTGCATACGCCAATCAAAAAGTGGTAGATCTTGGGTTTGAATAAAACTCGCTTGGTGAGCCCAATACTCGATCAATTTAGGGTGCTTTCCTTGGGTAAGTGAATCTAATTCATTCTTGTCATAGGAACCGAGGCGGCTGAATATGGGCATGTAGTGAGCTCGTTCGAAGACATTGACGCTGTCAATCTGGAGCATGCCGAATCTTGAGATGACATCCAGAACTGTCTTATCCTGTTTCGAGTCCAGCCCACAGGCATAAAGGGCTAGAAGCTTTGCTTCCTTAGCGCTCAGGGTTGGTGTGTTCATTGGTCTCTTTCTCAAACTAAACTCTAATAAATAAGTAAGTGAGGTTAGTTTGTCTAATGCGACTCCGGTGGTAACGCCGACTCTGAAGGATTTTGAGGCTGCAGAGGCCAATGTTTTGGCTATTGCTAAGAAAACTCCTATTTTAGAAAGTTTTTACCTTTCTGAGCTAACTGGTGGTTTGGTTTATCTAAAGGCTGAAAATCTGCAGAGAACCGGGGCTTATAAGCTTCGCGGCGCCTATAACCGCATGTCCAAGCTAACGGCTGTTGAACGTAAGCGTGGTGTGGTTGCAGCTAGTGCTGGTAACCATGCTCAGGGCGTAGCTTTAGCTTCAGCAAAGCTCGGAATCAAGGCAACCATCTTTATGCCGATTGGCGCATCTTTACCAAAGGTTCAAGCCACTAGAGGTTATGGCGCAGAGGTAGTACTAATTGGGGCAACTTTCTCTGAGTGCCTAAAGGCTGCCCAAGAATTTGCACATAAGAAGAATTCAGTTTTTATCCCGCCCTTTGATCACATTGATGTGGTTGTTGGTCAGGGCACTGTTGGTTTAGAAATCATGCAGGAAATGCCTGACGTTGACAACATTGTTGTGGCTATCGGTGGTGGTGGACTAGCAGCTGGTGTTGCTGTTGTGGCAAAGCTTTCTGCAAAAGCCAATGGTAGAAAAGTTAAGGTTTATGGTGTGCAGTCTGAGCACGCTGCGCCTTATGTTCCTTCAATGAAGTCGGGTAAGTTGACTGAGGTTCACACCACCCCAACTATTGCTGATGGTATTGCTGTTTCTAAACCAGGACGTATTCCCTTCGAATTAATCAAGAAGCATCTAGACAAAGTTGTTACAGTTTCTGAGAATGAGATTGCTAAGTCAATCCTTGTTTTACTAGAACGCTCTAAGCAGGTCGTTGAGCCAGCTGGAGCTGTTGGCGTTGCTGCACTGATTGCTGGAAAGCTAAAACTAAAAGGTAAGACTGTAGTGATTCTTTCTGGTGGAAATATGGATCCGCTGTTGTTGCAGAGACTGGTTCGACATGGACTATCAGCCGCTGAGAGATACACAACAATTTCAGTAATGCTCCCAGACCGTCCAGGTCAGCTTGCTCTAACTGCAGAAGTTATTGCAAAGGCAAACGCAAACGTTGTTGAAGTTATTCACACACGTCATGGTTTGGGTTTGAAGATCTCTGAGGTTGAACTAAACCTTTCAGTCGAGACCTCGGGTCACGAACACACTCTTGAAGTTCTAAAAGCGCTTAAGCACGCAGGCCTAAAGCCAAGAATTATGGAAGCTCGCGAAGACTAACCTTCGAAGTGCTTAACAGCAATTATTTTGACTGTTAGTTCTTTACCGGTCGGTGCAGTATAAGAAACTGATTGACCAATCTTTGCACCCATTATGGCAATGCCCATTGGACTATCTGGAGAGTAAACAGTCAGGTCAGTGTTCTCTGCCATCTCGGCAGAACCAAGTAAGAATTCCATCTGCTTACCGTTGAGCTCAATAGTGATTACCATTCCCTGAGCAACTGTGTCGCTAGTTTCTTGAGAATCTCCAACAATTGAGTTAGCGAGGATCTGGTTCAATCTGGCAATACGTGCTTCGATAATGCCCTGCTGGTCTTTAGCCGCGTGGTAACCACCGTTTTCCTTTAGGTCACCTTCTTCTCTGGCTTCCTGGATCTTCTTGGCAATGGCAGAGCGCTCGACGTTCAGTAGGTTGTCGAGTTCAGCCTTGAGGCGGTCATGCGCCTCTTGGGTTAGCCAAGTTGGATTGTTGTTCATGTTGCTCCAGATTTTTTGTAAGACCTAAATAAAAGCGCTCGACCAAAGGCCGAGCGTCTATGACAAGTCTAGTTAAACCAGCACCTATCGACCAGCCCTGTAACAGCTTGCTCAGTAGTGCTGAAGGTCACCTTCTGAGCTAATTCAACGGCTGTGGCGTCTTCAGAAGCGTCCCCAGCCAGGGTTACTTCTTTGTACCCGACGATGCCATAATCCTGCTTTAGAGCCTTCACAGCGCAAATAACGGTCCTATCAGAGGGCTTCACGACTGTGAAGGTGACTGTGACCTGTCCTGAACCCAAGAGCTCGTAAGCAGTGGTTTTAGGGCTTAGCTGATCAGCTCCGCTGAGGGTAACCCAGATCAACCAGGTAAATAGTGATAGGCCCAGAACTGTTGCCACGATAGTCACACCGATGCGTTCCCGAGCGATTCGTCTAGGTCCACGCCCGTATCTTTCGGCTAATTGATTTGGTAACTCTTCCATCAGAATAAGGTTAACTCATGAACTTGTTTTCTCTAATTCTCAAAGCAGCCGGTGAACCGCTTCCAAGCGAATCACCTGAACCGACAGCCATTTCAACTAGCCCCGGTGTAGTTGGTTGGATCTTTACCTTCGCATTGGCAGTTGCCGCCTTGTTCTTGATTTACGACATGGTCAGAAGAATCAGAAGGCTCAGATATCGCACTGAAATCCAACAGGAAATCAGTGAAGAAGAAGCTGCTGCTGAAGAAGCTGCTGAGTTAGCCAAGCAGAAGAAAAAGAACTAGTTTCCTAGAGAGCCCAAAAGTGGGTTTATAGAAACTTGTAAAACTGCAACCCAGTGGCAAAAAAAAGCAATCACTGTTAGCGCGTGGAATATCTCATGAAAACCAAAGTGTCCCGGAATTGGGTTGGGTCTTTTCATGCCATAGACCACAGCACCGACGGTGTAACAGATACCACCAATCAATATCAGTGACATAGCCACCGCATTGAATGCAAAGAAGTCTGCAACATAGAACATCGCAGCCCAGCTGAGCAAAACATACAGAGGCACATACAACCACCTTGGTGCATGGATCCAGAAAATCCTGAAACTGATACCGAGAATTGCGCCAATCCAAACTGCTATTAGTAAAACCAATCCTTTACTTGATGGCAGTGCCAACATTGCCATCGGTGTATAGCTACCGGCAATAAGCAGAAAGATGTTGGCGTGATCAATTCTCTTTAGAGTGATTCGCATCTTAGGTTTCCAGTTGAACCGGTGATACAAAGCACTATTACCAAAAAGCAGAAATGAGCTTGCGAAGAAAATGCTGGAGGCAAGTTTGGGTATGGCTCCCTGAGCTAGAACAATCAAAATGATGCCACCGGCTATAACGATAGGTAGCACTCCCGTGTGAATCCAACCTCGCCAAGAGGGCTTCTTCTCTAAGGCATCAGCAGGTACGGTTTCTGACAGTGGTAGGTAAATTGGGTCTGGGCTATCCTGCTGATTGTTCTCCATTACTAAACCCTAACCAGTATTTCTGAGTCCTAATCAGCGGGTAACCTTAAAGGGTGCGTAAGTTAATTTATCGGCTCTATGAGCGCGGCATCCTGGGTGGGCTTGCTAAAGATGCTTTGCCTAAGCACGTAGCCGTAATGCTCGATGGCAATAGACGTTGGGCCGAACGAAACTTTTCAGCTAAAGCCAAAGTTGGACATACTGCAGGGGGAAAAAAGATTCATGAGTTCCTTGGTTGGTGCGATGACTTAGGCATACCAGTTGTGACTTTGTATATGCTCTCGATTGAAAACCTCACCAAGCGCACTGAAGATGAGTTAGAAGATCTCTTGAGAATTATTGGTGATGTGGCGGCAGAGTTAGCTGAAGCTCAACTCTGGAGAGTTCAATTAGTGGGTTCTAGGGAGTCTCTGCCAAAAGAGTTACGTGACCGAATTGAGAAAGCTGAAAAGGCTACCAAGAACATTCATGGACTGCATGTCAATCTAGCCGTTGCTTACGGCGGACGTAACGAGATCGCCGAGGCCATGAAACAGATTGTTAAGACTCATGCCAAATCAGGTGCAAGCACAGAAGATCTAGTTGAACTACTAACCCCAGAACTTATCACCGAGCACCTCTATACCGGAGGTCAACCAGACCCTGATTTGATCATCAGAACATCCGGAGAACAACGCCTGAGCGGCTTTTTACTATGGCAGAGCAGCAACAGTGAGCTTTACTTCGAGGAAGCCCTGTGGCCTGATTTTAGGCGGGTAGATTTCCTCCGAGCCTTACGTGCTTTTGGTAAACGTAACCGCCGATTCGGCGCTTAAGTAAATTTTTGATTACCACACCCTGATTCGGGCGTGTTGATTCCAAGCCCAAAACATCTAAGGCGTAATCTCAAATCAAACAGAATCAAGCAGGAGAGTTAATGCCTACTAAAAGCAGTAACACAAGCAAACCAATCAAGACAACTGCTAAGGCAACCCCCAAAAAGCAAGAGACGAAAATCAAGACATTCGTCATAGATACCTCAGTTTTATTAGCTGACCCAAGAGCTATCTTCAAATTTGCTGAGCACGAAATCGTGCTGCCAATCATCGTCATCAACGAACTTGAGAAAAAGCGAAACGATCCAGAAATCGGCTATTTCGCAAGACAGGCACTTCGTCACTTAGATGACCTGCGCATGAAACACCATAGATTAGATTTTCCAGTTGAGATTGGCGATGGTGGAACGCTCCGGGTTGAACTAAATCACATCAACCCAAATATCCTTCCAGTCGGATTCCAACTAGGCGACAACGATTCTAGAATCTTGGCAGTGGCAGCCAACCTGGCAAATGAAGGTTTCGATGTCACTGTGGTTTCTAAAGACCTACCACTTCGTGTGAAGGCTTCTGCACTTGGTTTGATGGCAGATGAATACCGTGCAGAAATGGCAGTTGATTCCGGATACACCGGTATCCATGAAATCGCTATGAGTGCAGATCAGATGAGTGATCTTTATGACTCAGAAAGCTATGAGCATCCAGAAGTCAAAGACCTACCGGTGAACTGCGGTTTGGTTATCACCAGCGAGCGTGGACATGCACTAGGTCGTGTCACAGCAGATAAGAAAGTGAAGCTGGTCAGGGGAGACAGAGATGTTTTCGGAGTGCACGGTAGATCTGCTGAGCAGAGACTCGCGATCGATGTTTTGCTTGATCCAGAAATTGGAATTGTGTCTCTTGGTGGACGAGCAGGAACTGGTAAATCAGCCCTTGCGCTATGTGCTGGTTTAGAAGCTGTGCTTGAACGAAGAGCACACAAGAAGATCATGGTATTTAGACCGCTCTACGCTGTTGGTGGTCAAGAACTTGGTTATCTTCCTGGTTCTGAGGCAGAGAAGATGAACCCTTGGGCTCAAGCGGTTTTTGACACTCTTGGACCATTGGTATCCAAAGAAGTCTTAGAGCACGTAACTGACCGAGGGATACTCGAAGTCCTACCACTGACTCACATCAGAGGAAGATCGCTTCATGACACCTTCGTGATTGTTGATGAAGCTCAGTCACTTGAGAGAAACGTCTTGCTAACAGTGCTTTCTCGAATTGGCCAGAACTCGAGAGTTATCTTGACTCACGATGTTGCTCAGAGAGACAACCTCAGAGTTGGAAGACATGATGGTGTTGCTTCAGTTATTGAAGCCCTCAAGGGTCAATCACTATTTGCTCACCTGACGCTAACTAGAAGCGAACGCTCACCGATTGCAGATATGGTTACCAGCCTCCTCGATCGCTAGGGCTGTGTATAACTGCAGCAGAGTAAAAGAGATTTAACTATCTTGGGCTAGTGCCCAGTCTGTCTGAACTAATAGCGCTGATACCCGCTCTGTATTTGCTAGCCGTGGCTTGGCCATTGACTGTGATTGATCTAAGAGAGCATCGACTTCCAAACAGGTTGGTGTTACCTGCGTTCCCCGTTGCTCTCTTAGCGCAGCTCATAGCCACAATAATCTCAGCAGACTGGGCACGCCAACTATATGCAGCCCTAATCGCACTAGCAGTTGGAATTTTAGGGTTAGCCGCTAATTATATTAACGCTCTGGGTATGGGGGATGTGAAGCTAGCATCAGCGATTGCGATGACCCTGGGTTATTTCAATCCTTGGCTTCCGGTAGTCGCAATCGGAGTGGCGTTTATATTAGCTTTTACCGTCGTGCTGATTTTGATTGTGCAGAGCAAAGCAAAAATCGGTTCAAGTATTCCTTTAGGTCCATACCTATTGCTGAGCTTTATCGGAGCGAATGCCAGTTGGTTAATTACTCACTAGGTTTAGTCATAGATAAGACATCTAGCGCTTTATCAAGTTGTTCAATAGTCAACTTCTCGCCATCAACATAACCAAGTTCAATCGTTGCCTCACGAATAGTAATTGCTTTAGCAACAGCATGCTTAGCAATCTTGGCTGCAGCTTCATAGCCGATGTATTTGTTCAGTGGAGTAACAATCGAAGGACTTGATTCAGCAAGAGCCCTAGCTCTTTCAACATTTGCTTCAAGACCTGAAACAGTTTTGTCTGCAAGAAGTCGAAGTGAGTTAGATAGCAATCTGATTGATTCCAAAAGTGCATTACCCATAACTGGGATCGCTACGTTTAGTTCGAAGTTACCGCTAGCTCCTGCCCAAGCAACTGTTGCATCATTTCCGATAACCCTGGCAACCACCATCATTACTGCCTCTGGAATTACTGGGTTTACCTTGCCAGGCATGATTGATGATCCGGGCTGCAGATCTGGAATTGAAATCTCACCGAGACCTGCGTTAGGCCCAGATCCCATCCAACGGAGATCGTTAGCAATCTTGGTAACACCAACAACTAGGGTTCTAAGCGCACCAGATGCTTCTACCAAACCGTCTCTTGCCCCCTGTGCTTCAAAGTGGTTACGAGCTTCAGTAATTGGAAGTTTGGTCTCCATAGCTAGGAGTCGAATAACTTCCTGAGGGAAACCCTTAGGAGTATTTATTCCAGTTCCAACAGCAGTTCCACCTAGTGGGACTTCAGAAACACGAGCAATTGATGAGTTCACTCTTTCGATGCCGTAGCGAATCTGCGCTGCGTAGCCACCGAACTCTTGACCCAGTGTTACCGGTGTTGCATCCATCAGATGTGTTCTACCGGCTTTTACAACTGTTGCCCACTCTTTAGCTTTTACTTCTAGAGCCTTCGCTAGATGGTCCAGGGAAGGAAGGAGATCGTTGATCAGCGCAGAGGTTACAGCAACGTGAACAGAGGTTGGGAAGACATCGTTAGAGGACTGTGAGGCGTTTACGTGGTCGTTAGGGTGAACCTTTGAGCCAAGCTTGTTTGTTGCCAGAGTGGCAAGCACTTCATTCATGTTCATATTGGATGAAGTTCCAGAACCGGTTTGGAAGATGTCTACTGGAAACTCTCCATCGTGCTTACCTGCAATAACTTCATCAGCGGCTGCGGCAATCGCATCTGCGATGGCTTTATCTAGCACTCCAAGGGATGCATTGGCCAAGGCAGCAGACTTCTTAATCTGGGCAAGGGCAGCGATGTGGGCGCGTTCAAGAGTAGTTCCACTGATGGGGAAGTTCTCGACCGCACGAGCTGTTTGAGCGGCGTATAGGGCGTTTACCGGAACCTTTACTTCACCCATGGTGTCGTGTTCAATGCGATATTCCATTTGTTTGCCTAACTTACTCGTTGACATTTCCGAAAGTGACAATTTCATGAACCTCACCTAGAGTGAGGCGATAATTTGCACCAACCACTGCCAATTTACCTGACTCTATGCGCTCAGCTATCAACTTAGAACGACCAATCATTTCGCTGATGGTGTCTCTCACGTGAAGGTCTGTGATCTCATCAATGTGGTGCAGACCGTGTGCTTGAGCTTCAAGAACGGTTGGAGTGATTCTTTCAACCAGGTTGTGAATGAACTCACCTTGAGCGTTCATTTTGCCTTCGGTTGCGTCAATAGTTGCCCTGATAGCGCCGCACTCGTCATGGCCTAGAACCAAGATCAGCGGAACTCCTAACACCTCAACTGCATACTCCAAAGACCCAAGAATTGTTTCAGCAATTACCTGACCCGCGTTACGAACTACAAATAAATCTCCAAGACCAACATCAAAAATGATTTCCGCAGAAAGGCGAGAGTCAGCACAACCAAATAGAGCAGCGAAAGGCTTTTGTGCCTGGGCTAACTTCTCTCGGTGATCGATGTCTTGTCTTGGGTGAGCAAGGTCGCCAGAGACAAAACGAGTATTGCCTTCGACAATTGCTTGCCAAGCCTCTTTTGGATTGGTAGGTCTATTTGAATTAACCAAGATCAGGTATCCCCGCTATCTTCTTATCAATTGCTTTTGCGAATGTTTCAAATTCGGAATTTTCGGCAACCCCATAGAGCAAGACGTAGTCTTGGTCGTCGGTGTTCAACACCATCATGTAGTCCTTAGTTTTAGCCGGATCATGTTTCTCGATGGATTTATAGATTTCCCAAGTGTAATGCTCAGTCTTTAGTTCGCCGGTAGGAGTCATTCCATTCAGGTTTAGAGCTAACCAGGTTGGGTTTGCATCAAAGGCTTGGGTGTATCCGATGTATTTAGTTTCACTACCGACAAAACCTGCGGTGAAGTTCTTTACTGTGTCAACCGGGTTCTCGTTGAATGCGGCGTTATTGCTCCACCAAGGCGAAGGTGGAGTGATTGTGAAAATAGCTAACTTGCTATCGCTAGCGGCTCCCTGAGAAATAGTTGCGTAGTCGACGGGTTTAATTCGATTCGAATCATCACGAGGGACAATCAGAACCAAGACCAGAACTAGACCAACACTGGCTGCTAGCGCTAAGGACAGATTGATTACGGTCTGCCTCGCTCTATGTCTTGCTGCCGAATCGCTCAAGGACTATTCCTTTTTGTCTTTTAGAACTGCGTCTAGTTTTGCCCTCGCTCCGGCAAGCCACTGCTCACACTTCTGAGCTAATACCTCGCCACGCTCCCAGAGCGCCATGCTCTGATCTAGGGTCACCGAACCGGCTTCAAGCTGGTTGAGCACCTTGGTTAGCTCGTCTCTGGCCTGCTCGTAGGTCATTGACTCTATGTCAGCGTTAGGGTTCTTCTCGGTCATGATATCTCCAGTTTAATCGTTAGTTGGCTGTAGCGCTTAGGTCACCCTTGGCAACCTTTAGATTTAGGGCATCTCCAGGCTTTACCTGGGTCGAATCGCTAATCACATTGCCGCTGGCATCTCGGATAACCGAATAGCCACGGTCTAGGGTGCTCTGTGGGGAAAGTGATCGAAGCAGACTTCGTTTAGAGACTAGGTCTGTGCTTTGACGCTCAAGCTTGCCATCAACATCATCTCTAAGGTCTGAGACTGCTCTTAATAGGTCATCGGCTCGCTGGTCTAAATAGGCATGTGGATCTTTTAGCAATGGGTGTTGTCTGATTTGTTGCACCAAAGTGATTTGCGCATCAACAAAACTACTGATGATTGATTTCATGCGAATCAGTGAGTCGGCAATCTTTCTTCTTTCATCAACAACATCAGGAACCACTCGCTTGGCAGCATCGGTTGGAGTTGATGCTCGAAGGTCAGCAACGTTATCCAGAATCGGGTTATCGTTCTCGTGTCCGATAGCAGAAATAATTGGAGTCTTAGCTGCAGCTGCAGTTCTAACTAAAATCTCATCGCTAAAGCCAACTAGGTCAAGGAAGCCACCACCACCTCTGGTGATGATGATTACCTCTACCTCAGGATCAGCATCCAATTCTTTGATTGCTGCGGTCACAGTGGGAGCACATTCCGGTCCCTGAACCGCGACGTTAATCATTCTGAATTTAGCTTCAGGCCAGCGGAGCAAAACGTTTTGCTTTACGTCTTTTTCAGCATCCGAACCGGATGCGGTAATCAAACCTATTACTCCAGGCAAGAAAGGTAATTTCTGTTTCTTGTCTGGATCAGCTAATCCTTCAGCAATGATCTTTGCTCTTCTGGCTTCAATCTCAGCCATCAGAACACCGATACCGACTTTCTTGATGCTGGAAACTTTTAGACTGATTGAACCTCTAGCGATGTAGTAGTCCATGTTGCCTGAAACCAATACTCGGTCGCCATCTTCAAACTTCTCAGTGGCTGTGCCAAGCACTCCGGAAAAGATAACTAAGGAAATGGTTGAACCAGTAGCTAGATCTCTCAGTTGCGGGTAGGCATGGCCTCCTGCTTTGTGCTGGAATTTGATGAGTTCACCTTCAACCCAGGCATTTCCCCATTTGCTGACGGCTGCGCCAACTCGCTCGCTCAACTGCTGAACTGTAAAGGGGTGATCTGGGTCTTTACCTATGGAGTTCAAATCCATGGAGTCGTTCATTAGTGCTTCCTTATCCACCCCGTCTAGAATTACGTAAGTGACTGACATCCAGAATACTTCGGCTAACCGACAATCAGGCTCTGCTAAGCGAGTCTTGCTAGCCGCTCCCCGCGGATACTGCGCAGGAGTCGATAGGGCCGTTATTGCAGTCGAGAAGGCCCTAGAACTCCATGGCTCACCGGTTTATGTCCGTAAGGAGATTGTTCACAACAAGCACGTGGTAAACGGCCTAGAAAAGCGCGGAGCAATCTTCGTTGATGAGGTTGATGAGGTTCCTGAGGGTTCAATCTTGGTCTTCTCTGCCCATGGTGTTAGCCCAGCTGTAGTCAAGGCCGCTGAAGGCAGGAATCTAAATACCATTGATGCCACCTGCCCACTAGTAACCAAAGTCCACCGAGAAGTTCAGCGCTTTGCCAGCGAGGATTACGACATTCTGCTCATCGGTCACGAAGGTCATGAAGAAGTTGAAGGAACAGCTGGAGAAGCTCCAGAGCATGTTCAGCTAGTTGACGGCAGACATGGCATCTTAAACGTCACTATTCGTGACCCTGAGAAAGTTATCTGGTTATCACAAACAACTCTGTCTGTTGATGAAACCTACGAAACAGTTAATGCTCTTCGCGAGAAGTTCCCAACTTTACAAAACCCACCTAGTGATGACATTTGCTATGCAACTCAGAACAGGCAGGTAGCAATCAAGAAGGTGGCTAAGGAAAGCGATCTGGTTATCGTTGTCGGTTCTGCTAACTCTTCTAACACTGTCCGGTTAGTTGAAGTGGCTTTGGAAGCAGGAGCTAAAGCTTCATACCGAGTTGACTTTGCAACAGAGATTCAAGAATCCTGGTTCGACGGAGTTGATTCAGTTGGTGTTTCATCCGGCGCTAGTGTGCCAGAAGTTCTAGTTGATGAAGTGCTTGAGTATTTAGCGGAACGTGGCTATGGAGATGTTCAACTGATTCAGACAGCGGAAGAAGATGTTCAGTTTTCACTGCCTAAGGAACTAAGAAAAGATTTGAAAGCTGCTGGCGAAGAAACTAGCAACAAACTAAAGAGACATTGATTTAGAAGCAGAACCTAGTTCTTGTGTTGCTAGCAATACACGCTTAGCCATTGCAGCTTCTGCAGTCTTACCCCAACCTCTAGGGTCGTAAGCCTTCTTATCTCCAACTTCTCCGTCTACTTTAAGTACCTTGTCGTAGTTGGCAAGCATGTGACCGGCAATCGATCTGGTAAATGCATACTGTGTGTCAGTGTCGATGTTCATCTTCACAACTCCAAAGGAAACTGCATCAGCAATTTCTTTAGCAGTTGAACCTGAACCACCGTGGAATACCAAATCGAATGGCATGTCTTTGCCATACTTATCTCCAACTGCTCGTTGAATGTCTTTTAGGAGCTCTGGACGAAGAACTACGTTGCCTGCCTTGTATACGCCATGCACGTTACCGAAAGTTAGGGCAGTTAGATAGCGACCGTTTTCACCCAAACCTAGAGCTTCAGCAGTTAGCAGACCATCTTCGATGGTTGAGTAAAGGTGTTCACCTTCGCCGCCTTCAACGCCGTCTTCTTCGCCACCAACAACACCAATTTCAACTTCTAGAATGATGCCAAGGTTCTTGGTCTGGGCTAGCAGATCCTTAGAGATCTGAAGGTTTTCAGTTAGAGAAACGGCAGAACCGTCCCACATCTGGGAGTTAAACAAAGGCTCTTGGTGGTTACGAACTCGCTCTTTGCTTAGCTCTAGCAGTGGAAGTAAGAATGTCTCTAGGTGAGGCTTAGAGCAGTGGTCGGTGTGAATACCAACGGTGATTGGGTAGTTCTTAGCAACTTCTCTTACGAAGTTAGCCATTGCTGCAGCACCGGTTGCCATGTGCTTTACAGATGAACCAGACCAGTAGTCTCCACCGCCGGTGGTTACCTGAAGAATTCCATCAGAACCAGCTTCAGTTAGTCCCTGCAGAACAGCGTTAACTGTTTGTGAGCTTGAAACGTTGATAGCAGGATATGCAAAGCCACCTTTTTTAGCGCGGTCGATCATCTCTGCGTATTGATCCGGTGATGCTACAGGCACTTGTTTCTCCTAAGGTTTGGCTATTTCTTCTAGTGGAACATTAAGGTTTGGTTCTGCATCGACAGTTGCAGTTGGCATGTTGTCTAAGTTTGATAAACCTGAGGTTGGTTGGGTAACAGCAATGGCACCCCAACGAACTGCAGTCTGCACACCTAGCGGAATGTTGAAACCAACTCCGTAGTCTTCTTCACCTTCAGCTACCGGGTTAGAAACTACAGCGGATAGGAAACCAGCAAGAGTTGCATCTCCAGCACCAACGGTGTTGATTACTTTCACTGGAGGAGTTCTAGCAGCCCAGGTCCCAGTCTTAGAAACAGCAAGCATTCCATCAGCGCCCATTGAAGCCAAAACTACTTCGATGCCGTGTTCGCAAAGTTCACGAGCAGCGTCAACTACATCCCCGACGGTAGCTAGTTCTCTACCAACGGCAGAAGCTAGTTCTTCAGCGTTTGGTTTGATGACATTCACACAGCCTTTACGAGCCCAGTATGAAAGCGGCTCACCTGAAGTATCGAGGGCAACTTTCACACCCATCAGCTTCATTGCATCGAAAATTGGCTGCAGATCAACGTAGACACCTGTTGATTTGTATGTTGGAAGTGCCCCTGCAATAACCAGCCACTTGGCACCAGTTCTTCTAACCTCTTGTTCGGTTAGATCAACAACTTTCTGCCAGTCTTCTTCACTAAGAGATCTAGGGGATTCGTTAACCTTGGTTGTGGTGCCGTGCTTGTCCACAATTGTGGTTGAAACTCTAAGATTTCCTTCCACCCAAAGTGGCACCAGAAAAGAAGAACCGGTTTTATCTAGAACGCTGGTGTCAGCATTGCCAATAGGGACAACACCGGGGGCATTGATGCCGGCCAAAGTAAGTCCACGAGATACATTTATGCCCTTACCAGCGAGTTCTTCGCGAACTTCATCTGCACGATTGACTCCACCTGGGTGCAGGTTGTTTACGTAATAGGTGCGGTCAAGGGTAGGGGCAGGAGTAAGGGTGACTACTGGCGCACTGAACTGGCTCTGCGACATGTCTTTCTCCTTATTTCTTCAAGTATTCAACGCCTCAATGATTCCGGCGGAGGGGTTTTAGAAGCAAACGACTTTGTCGGCCAACTCAAAAAAGTATAGCCAAAATGCCTAAATTAGGCAGGTTCCCCAAGTAAACGCTTGATGTTGTGGTTAGTTAGCTTGGCCAAATCATCAAGATTATCCACCTCGTGGCGTTCGGCCATGTGGATCACAATCCTGGCGCAGGCGTCACTATCAGCAAGAGCATCATGATGATTGAACTCCTCAATACCTATGGCATAGGCAACGTGATTCAACTTGTAGCTCTCTAGGTTGTATGTTTTACGAGCCATAATCAGGCTGCAGCCATAGCGAAGATCAGGCAAGGAAGCGTCAATCGCCAAGGCGGATGCTTTGAGTACACCCATATCAAACCCAGCATTATGAGCGATTAGATCATCACCTGAGATGAAGGCAATCATCTCGGTAAGGGCAATATCCCAACTTGGTGCGTCCTTCACATCTTCAGGGGTAATTCCATGAACTTTGATGTTGAAAGGTTCAAACCAGTCCTGCGGATGGGGAGGCTGAATCAATGTCGCATACGTATTAACAATCTTCCCCTCAACAACTTTGACTAAACCAACAGCACAGGGGCTAGCCGGAGATCCGTTAGCGGTCTCGAAGTCAATTGCGGTGAAGTTAAGGGGCATACCTAAATCTAACAATGAAGCGCAACTAGACTTACACAGTGGCTTTAACTATCGGTATCGTCGGACTACCTAACGTCGGCAAATCAACTCTTTTCAACGCACTCACTAAGAACAATGTGTTGGCGGCTAACTACCCCTTTGCCACCATTGAACCGAACATTGGTGTGGTCAACCTACCTGACATCAGGCTCAACAAGCTAGCTGAAATCTTTGGTTCAGAGAAACTTCTTCCAGCTCCAGTATCTTTCGTTGACATTGCAGGAATTGTTAGAGGAGCGTCAGTGGGTGAAGGGCTAGGTAACAAGTTCCTAGCTAACATCCGCGAAGCGGATGCTATTGCCCAGGTTGTTAGAGGTTTTGCAGACCCTGATGTCGTTCACGTTGATGGCAAGGTTGATGCTGCCGGAGATATCGAAACCATCAACACCGAGTTAATTCTTGCTGACCTGGAAACACTTGATAAAGCTCGTAACCGAATTGAAAAAGAAGTTAAGGGTAAGAAGTTAGAACCTTCTGTTCTAGTTACCGTTGACGAAGCGCTAGCTTGGCTAAATGCTGGAAAGCCATTATCAGTTTCAACAATCGATATCACTGAGATCAAAGAACTAGGGTTACTAACAGCTAAACCAATCCTTTATGTATTCAACGTCGATGAATCAGTGCTTAGCGATGCTGGTAAGCGTAAGCAACTAGCCGATCTTGTGGCCCCTGCTGAAGCAGTGTTCCTAGATGCCAAGGTTGAGAGTGAACTAATTGACCTATCTACCGAAGAGGCAAACGAACTACTAGCCTCCCTTGGTCAAGATGAATCAGGACTCGATCAGCTAGCACGCATTGGTTTCAAGACCCTGGGGCTTCAGACCTATCTGACCGCAGGTCCTAAAGAAGCTAGAGCCTGGACCATCAAGCAGGGTTGGACTGCTCCTCAAGCAGCAGGTGTTATTCACACAGACTTCCAGAGGGGCTTCATCAAAGCAGAAATAGTTTCCTATGAAGATTTAGTTGCAACCGGCTCAATGACTGATGCTAAAGCTGCCGGTAAGGTCCGCATGGAAGGCAAAGAATACATAATGCGTGACGGCGATGTTGTTGAGTTTAGGTTCAACGTTTAGGAATAGTTAGTTTTTCGTAAAGATTAGAAACAAACCAGAATTGCAGCAGCTGCTAAGTAAATTGAACTAGCGACTAGTCGTCGGACTCGCCATCTTCATTATCTTCGTAATTACTATTGCCGTAGCTTGAATCATCGTCTCCGTCATCGGAGTATGAATCATCATCCGAATCCTCGTCATCGCCTGATCCACCATAGTTAGGCGGGGTCACAGGTACAACAACCGGTGGAACTACTGGAGGCGCACTAGGAGTAACTACCGGGGTAGGGGTAACTACAGGAGTGGTAGGAGTTGGGATTGGAGTTACGTTCTCAATCGTTCCAATCGGTGCATCCGGGTTGACTGGAGTCACCATTATCTGCGCAGGATTGGTAACTTCTTGACTAACGCTAGAAGGGTTGACATCGGCCTGTCCACTGCGGGCGTTAACTGCGATAGCAGAACCACCTAGGGCGGTTCCTACAATAACTAGGGTTGCAAGTGCTGAACTTGAGATCTTCATTTTGTCTCCTCTTTATACTTACAACCTAGAACTTATAACTGGATTCTACTTGGCTAATGCCTGTGTGTTACCTGTGTGAATCAGAACTCAGAACTAGCAATTATCTGCTGCCCAGAGCTAATACCGTTTAGAAATACTCCAACTACATGGTTAGCAGTCATGCCTTCAGGAAATGCTGGGGCACTTCCAAAGATTGCTCTTGAAGCTAAACCCGTTTCGGTGTGTCCAGGTCTGGCATCAGTTACTTGAATCTTGTCTCTTCGCCATTCTTGAGCAATTGTGCTTAGGAAAGCTGAGTGCGCAGTCTTGCTTGCGCAATAAGCTGACATCCCTTGGAAAGTTCGCTCAGCAACAACACCGGTGATGCTCGCGACAAAACTTCCTTCAGCCGCTTTAAGTGGCAGATATAGTCCAGCGATTAGAGCAGCAGGACCAAGATGATTTACCTGCATTAAACGATTAGCATCTGCTGCAGTTGTCTCGTTGGCTTTACCGAAACCAACTATTCCTGAAGCATTAATAACACCGTGACATATTTCATCCTTGAGATGATTTAGCAGTGCGTCGATACTCGACTGGGATTCAAGATCTAGCAGTAGTCGGTTGTTTACAACCGCTGGAATACTGGCCGCCGACGTGGCTGTCCTAGCCGTTCCAGACACAACAGCACCAGCGGATGCTAATTCCTGACTTAAGAGCGCACCTAATGCACCAGAGGCCCCTACGACGAGAACGTTCTTTCCTTGAAAATACATGTCTCAATTATCTCGTTTTAGCATAAGTGGGACTGTCTCCAGATGAAAGTTCTAGGCTAATAATGTGGAGATAACCAGACAGAGCTTCCTCGTGGCTGCAACCTCAGCCATTCTCATACCTCAGGTTGAGGTGGCCGATGCCAGAAATAGTCCTATCTATGGACTTCCAAAAAGTTCATCCCGAAGATTTGCTTGGACAATTGATGATGGAGCCAGTGCGGGAGCTGTCGGGACATATCTCAACATTGCAGAACATCACAATCAAAACCTGACTCTGTTTGTGACTAGTTCTTATTCATCTTGGCGAACACACTCTAAGCAGATATCTCGCTTGCTCCATTCTGGAAAAATCCAGCTAGGCAACCACACAGTGAGCCATAAAGACCTGAGCAGAATAAGTGAAGCAGAAATCAGAACGCAAATTTCTGGTTGCCATAAGTTCTTGATGAATGAATTTGGTTACGACGCCAGACCATACTTTAGACCCACCTATGGAAATTGGAACGCTAAAGTTTTGCGGGTAGCAGCGGAGCTTGGATACACCGTGCCAACCATGTGGTACGGAACTTTCGGAGATTCAGGTGATACGCCCGAAAGTAGAGTTGTGCAATTGGCCAACAAGTGGATTGCTAACGGCAGGATTGTTATCGATCATGCCAACAGAGTCAAATCTGAACATGCGTTGCACGAAATCTTGGGAACTATTAATTCCCGCGGCCTCCACTCTGTAACGCTTCGCGAAGCTTTCGGAACTAACTTTAAATAGTCAGGCAGAATAGGTTCATGAAAACTCATCGCGGTATCGTCTATTCCCGTAACGGCGGAGCAGCAGCTAGCCAGCCACTAGCGGTTTCGGCTGCTCTCGAAATACTTCAAGCCGGTGGCTCATTCATCGATGCTGGTATTGCACTAAGTGCTGTCATTTCTGTTGTTGAACCAGGAGCATCACAACTAGGTGGTGACGCTTTCCTAATCACTCATCATGCCAAGACCAAAGAGAACCTGGCTTTCAACGGCAGCGGTGAGGCAGGTCATAGCGCAATAGCGAGCGTATTCAAAGATTCAATTGATCACCATGGCCCAAGATCGGCAACGGTGCCAGGGACGGTATCCACCTGGTTCGCCGCTCATGAACGCTACGGCAAGTTATCTATGCAAGAAATCCTTGCTCCAGCGATTCGATACGCAGAACACGGCTTTGCTGCCACTCGTGATTTTGTAATGCGCATCGAATTCTTCCTAAAGCAATTCCCTGAAGCAACATTCTTTGCTGACATGGGTATTGAAACTGATATTGCAATTGGTGATCTTGTAATTCAAAGGGATCTAGCCAATACTCTGAAACTGATAGCTGCTGAGGGTAGAGATGCTTTCTATAAGGGTGCGATCGCTGACCTAATAGTTGCTGGAACTGATGGTTGGTTCAACCATGAAGACCTAGCTAAGCATCACACCAGAGTAGAGAAACCACTAACAGTCGATTACCGTGGCTTTTCAGTTCATGGTCAACCACCGCCAACCCAAGGCATGATCCTGATGGAAGAACTGCTGCTGGTTGAAGACAAGGACCTCAAAAACCTAGCTGAAGCACAACGAATTCACCTGATGGTTGAAGCTAAGAAGATTGGTTTCTTAGACAGAAATGAGATTCTGGCTGACCCAGAGTTCACTCCAGTAGATGTTGATCGCATTCTTTCGAAAGAGCACATTGCTTCTAGACGTAAGCAGATTGACATGGCTAAAGCCTGGAATGGGCCTGAAGCTAACTTGCATGAAGGTAGTGACACTACCTATTTCATTGTTGCTGACGGTGAAGGTAACGCGGTGTCTTGGATTCAAAGTGTCTTCCACGGCTTTGGTTCAGCTTTTGTTCCTAAAGGGACAGGAGTGTTGCTAAATAACCGAGCAACTGGATTCAACCTTGACCCAACCCATCCAAACTTTATTGAACCAGGTAAACGTCCAGCTCATACCCTAAACGCTTGGACGGTCACTAACTCCGATGGATCTTTAGCCTTTGTTGGCGGCACACCGGGAGCTAACATCCAAGTTCAATCAAACTTCCAACTCATAGTCCAACTTATTGATCTAGGTCTTGATGTTCAAGAATCTGCAGAAGCTCCTAGGTGGCAGCACCTAATCGGAGACTCATCAGCTCTTGAAACTGGTCAGGGACAGTTACAGCTTGAATCTAGATTTGGCGAAGCAGTAATTGCTGAACTTAAGGCACTAGGCCACGATGTTCTCGTCTTACCTGAATACGGTCATGGCTCTGCAGTTCAACTGCTTCAAATACTTCCTAACGGAACTCAAGCTTGGGGTAGCGATGTTCGTGTTGACGGTCAGGCCGCTGGTATTTAGCGCGCAAGTAATCCGGCTGCTGCTTCAAGAATAAGAAGTGCGCCAAGTCGGATAGTTCTTTCGTCTGCTGAGTCTTTAGTTGCATCGATTTCGGTAATGTCTATTGATCTGACTTGAGAGTTACTTGCTGCAAGTCGGGCAAATTCTCGAAGTTGATAAGCGCTTATTCCACCGGGAGCGCTCGCTGGGCAAGCAGGAACAAAAGCTCGATCGCAAACATCAACATCGAAATCAATGTGGATGGGTCCTGAGCCAATTACCTCAAAAGCTTCAGCAAGGATATTCTCTGCAGTTAGCTTTTCAATATCTGTTCTGGTAATTACATGTATTCCATACTCTTTGGCACGCTTTGTATATTCAGGTGAATTTGAGAAATCGTTGATTCCGATTTGAACTATTTTGTTTCCAGGAAGACCTGCTTCGATGAGTCTTCTAATTGGAGAGCCATTACTAATTCCTTCGCGAATATCGTGATGGGCATCAAAAGTAATTAGTCCTCCACCAGCTTCAAGAGTTGCTCTAGCAACTGCATAGGTGATTGAGTTATCTCCACCTAAGGCGATAGCAAGTTTGGACTGGTTTAGAACCTGTTTGGTGAGAGTGGTTGTTCTATCCTCGCCTTGAGGACTATCTGGTTCTGTGACATCGCCAAAGTCAAAGGCTTTGAGTTTACCTAGATCTCCGGCTGACGAGTTCAGGGAGTATCGGGTAAGGGCAGCCCTGATGGCCTGTGGGGTTTGGTCAGCTCCGGTTGGAGAAATACTGGTTAGGTGAGCAGGAACACCAAAAACCCCGATATCGCAGGGTTCTTCGCTTGCTTTAGAGAGCCAATTGCTGGCTCTTGGCCAAAGTTGGTCTTCATTGCTCATGGCTTCAGTTTGGCAGAGCGAGTCAGTTTGCGCCAATGGAGTTTCTGGAGTGATATTGACCTATGAGCAATGATGCGCACTACCCGTTACACGCTGCTACCGGTTCAACCATTACAGCCAAGGGGTGGGCGCAAGAAGCAGCCATCCGCATGCTTCACAACAATCTAGACCCAGCGGTTGCTGAACATCCAGAGAACCTAGTGGTTTATGGTGGCACAGGAAAAGCAGCTCGTAACTGGGCTTCCTTTGATTCCATCGTTAAGACCCTTACCCAACTAAAAGGTGATGAAACTCTTCTAGTTCAATCAGGTAAACCGGTTGGTGTTTTTCAAACTCATGAGTGGGCACCGAGAGTTCTGATTGCTAACTCAAACCTCGTTGGGGATTGGGCTAACTGGCCAGAGTTTAGAAGATTAGAACAAATGGGTCTGACCATGTATGGGCAGATGACAGCAGGGTCTTGGATCTATATCGGAACTCAGGGAATTTTGCAGGGAACGTATGAAACCTTTGCAGCTATCGCTGCTAAAAGATTTGGTGGAACACTAGCTGGCACATTGACTGTGACAGCTGGTTGTGGCGGTATGGGTGGAGCTCAGCCACTGGCTGTGACAATGAATGAGGGCACCTGTCTGATTGTTGATGTTGACGAATCAAGACTCAGAAGAAGATTAACCGATCGCTATCTTGATGAGATTGCAGACAATCTAGACGATGCAATTGAAAGAGCACTAACAGCAAAAGCTGCAAAGCGTGCTATCTCTATTGGTCTAGTTGGCAACATGGCGCACATTCTTCCTGAAATGCTAAAGCGAAATGTAGCCATCGATATTGTTACTGACCAAACATCTGCCCATGATCCACTGGCATATCTTCCAGAAGGTGTTGACCTAAACGACGCTGTATCACTGGCAGCCAAGAACCCTGAGGATTACACCAAGCGTGCCGAAGAGTCGATGGCTAAACATGTTGAGGCAATGGTTGGGTATATGTCCAAAGGTGCTGAAGTTTTTGATTACGGAAACTCAATCAGAGATGAAGCTCGTAAGGGTGGCTATAAAGATGCCTTCAAGTTCCCTGGTTTCATTCCTGCATATATTCGTCCTTTGTTCTGTGAAGGTAAGGGCCCATTTAGATGGGTTGCTCTTTCAGGGGATCCGAAGGATATTTATCGCACCGATAAAGCAATCCTTGAACTATTTCCAGAAAATGAGCACCTACGTCGCTGGATCACTATGGCTCAGGAAAGAGTTCAGTTCCAAGGTCTTCCTGCACGTATCTGCTGGTTAGGCTACGGCGAAAGAGACAAAGCAGGTGAGGTATTTAATGACCTAGTCAAGAAAGGTGAAGTCAGCGCACCGATAGTTATCGGAAGAGATCACCTTGACTGTGGTTCGGTAGCTTCTCCATATCGAGAAACCGAAGCGATGAAGGATGGATCTGATGCTATTGCAGACTGGCCTTTACTAAACGCCATGGTTAACATTGCCTCTGGTGCTTCTTGGGTTTCCATTCACCACGGTGGTGGTGTTGGTATTGGTAGATCCATTCACGCAGGTCAAGTATCGGTTGCCGATGGAACAGAGCTAGCAGCCCAGAAGCTGCAACGAGTTCTAACCAATGACCCAGGTATGGGTGTTATTCGTCATGTTGATGCAGGCTACCCTGAGGCTGTTCAGGTCGCTAGAGAAAAGCATGTCCACGTGCCGATGCTGGATACCGAAGACTAATGACCACAACTCTGTTCACCAACATCAACTCTTTGGTCACTAACGATTTGAGTTTTGAAAAGGGATTACTTGGTGAAATCAACGATGCTGCCTTTATCGAAGAGGCTGGTCAGATTGTTTGGGTTGGAAGTAGCGCAAGTGCCCCTAGTGCAGATAGACAAGTTTCACTTAAAGGGAAATCTGTTATTCCAGGTTTTGTTGACTCCCATGCACATTTAGTCTTTGCAGGGGATAGAGCTTTAGAGTTTGAAGCCAGAATGTCTGGTAGCTCATATTCAGCCGGTGGCATCATGACTACTGTTAGGGCAACTAGAGATGCAACAGATGAAGAGCTAGATCAGAACATCGCTTCCAGAGCAGTTGAGATGTATCGAGGTGGAATTACAACTTTTGAAACTAAGAGTGGTTATGGGCTTGATGTTGAGAATGAACTTAGATCGCTAAGACTTGCAGTTCAACACACCGAAGATGTTACTTTCCTTGGTGCTCATGTTGTTCCTGATGAATTCAAAGGCAGAGCTGATGCTTATGTTGATCTAGTAAAAGGGGAGATGCTTGAAGCTTGTGCTCCTTACGCCCGTTGGGTAGATGTCTTCTGCGATGAAGGTGCTTTTGATTACGATCAGTCAAAAGCAATTCTCCAAGCAGGAATAGCGGCAGGACTGCTTCCACGCATCCACGCCAATCAACTAACCCAAGGTCGAGGGGTTGAGCTAGCAGTTGAATTAGGTTGCGCTAGTGCAGATCACTGCACGCACTTGTCTGAAAAAGACATTGAACTATTAGCTGGAAGTAATACAGTTGCCACCTTGCTACCGGGGGCTGAGTTCTCAACCAGAAGTGTTTACCCGGATGCAAGAAGGCTTATCGATGCTGGAGTCACGGTTGTCCTAGCAACAGATTGCAACCCAGGTTCCAGCTACACCAGCTCCATGGCCTTTTGTATTGCTGTTGCTGTTCGAGAGATGCATTTCACTCCAGAGCAAGCGCTGTGGTCGGCAACTCTAGGCGGGGCTAAAGCACTGCAGCGCGAAGACGTTGGTTCAATAGCCATTGGCAAGTCTGCAGATTTTGTAGTTCTTGATGCGCCATCGTTTAGACACATTCCATATCGACCAGGTGTTGACCTAGTTGAAGAAACTTTTATCTCAGGAACCTCTATATATAGGAGCAATAAGTGAAGACCGTAACTATCAACTCATCAGGTATTAGTTTCGAAGATGTCATTGCTATTGCACGGCAGAACGCTCAGATAGTCATCTCACCTGATGCAATTGCTGGAATGCAGAGAACCCGTGATCAAGTTGAGGCACTAGCTCATGGAGAAGTTGCTGTTTATGGAATCTCAACTGGTTTTGGTGCATTGGCAAGCAAACACATTGCTCCTGAAGACCGAGTGCAACTGCAGAAGTCACTGATTCGATCTCATGCTGCTGGCATGGGGGCAATGGTTGAACGTGAAGTAGTTAGAGCACTGATGACTTTAAGATTAAAGACTTTATGTTCTGGTAGAACAGGTGCCAGACCTGTGGTTGCAGAAACTATGGCGGCAATTCTCAATGCGGGAATCACTCCGATTGTTCATGAGTTTGGGTCTCTTGGTTGTTCAGGAGATCTTGCTCCATTGGCACACTGTGCCATGGTGTTGATGGGAGAGGGAAGAGCTCTTGGACCCGATGGTGTTGAGGCCCCTGTTTTAGCTCTGCTGAAGAATGCTGGTATCAATCCAGTTGAACTTGCTGAAAAAGAAGGTTTAGCACTTATCAATGGGACTGATGGCATGTTGGGAATGCTTATTCTTGCTATTACAGATCTTGAGAAACTCCTGGATTACTCTGATGTTATTGCCGCCATGAGCGTTGAGGGATTACTTGGAACCGATCAGGTATTCAGAGCAGAACTTCATGAACCTCTGAGACCTCATCCTGGCCAGATTCAATCAGCTAAGAACATGTTTGAAGCTCTCAAGGGTTCAGAGATTGTTGCATCCCACCGTCACGGTGACGGTGTTGTTCAAGATGCGTATTCGCTGCGTTGTGCTCCTCAGGTATCTGGAGCGGTTAGAGACACTGTTGCTTATGCCAAGCAGGTAGCGCTTCGAGAGTTAGCTTCAACTATTGATAACCCAGTTGTTCTGGAATCAGGGGAAGTTACCTCGAACGGCAACTTCCATGGGGCACCGGTTGCCTATGTGCTCGACTTCCTAGCCATAGCTGCAACCGACCTAGGTTCTATCAGTGAGCGCAGAACCGATCGCATGCTTGATAAGGCTCGCAACTCAGGATTACCGCCATTTCTTGCAGGCGACCCAGGGGTTGATAGCGGCTTGATGATCGCCCAATACACTGCAGCAGGACTCGTTTCAGACTCTAAGCGTTTGGCGTCTCCTGCAAGTGTCGATTCAATTCCTTCATCCGCAATGCAGGAAGACCACGTCTCGATGGGTTGGCATTCTGGTCGCAAACTTAGAAAAGTAGTTGATAACCTGAGAAGCATTTTGGCCATTGAACTAGTTGGTGCAGCTCGTTGCGTTGAATTGCGTGCACCACTAAAGCCAGCCCCGATAACTGGAAAACTCTATGCTCAATTGAGAAAAGTAGTTCCAGGATTCGGCCCTGATCGGTTTATGGCACCAGAACTTGAAGCTGCTGTGGAATTACTCCGCAGCTAGTTCTTCTTTACCGTAGTCCTTGCCGTTTTTGAGAACTGCAGGACCCAGGATGGCGAGTATTACTGCACCGATAACTGCGGCACCAATAAAGGTCTGTCTCACGCCAAAGGTTTGAATGGTTATGCCGGCAAGTGCGGTGCTGGTAACAGTGCCAACCGAAATCACGGCACCAAAGGTAGCCATGACTCTCGCTCTAACTTCTTCTTTACTTCTGTTCTGGATGATTCCTGTGCCATAGGAGTTCAGTAGTGCGACGCAGATTCCACCTAAGTAACCAAAGGTCATAACTACCCACCAGTGATGAGCAGAGGCTATTACTACAACAACTACTAACACGGTCAAGATAGCGACGGTGATGATTCTAAGGTGGTAGCGCATCGGAACTTTTGTAACTGTCGTGAAGATTCCACCAGTAACAGCACCTAAGGCAAATATGGCACCGGCTATTCCATAAATGAGAGTGCTAGCTCCAAGTTCGTTGATTAGTAGGAAGACTTCACCAACTTGAATGACACCAAGGGAAACAATGAGCACTGTTATCAAAATCACAATAGATCTGATTAGTTTGTCCTGGAATACAAACTTGATTCCAGCTAGAGCTTTGAGATTTCCTTCCTCATGAGCTGAAACCCCTACTCTGTTTACTTTTAATAGCAGAATCGAAATGGTGAGAACAATGAAGGAGATGCCATCAATTAGGAATGGCCAAACAAAACCGGTTGAACTAACTAGAACTCCACCTAGGGCAGGAGCTAGAAGAGAACCAAGTGCAGTGAAGGTGGAGTTCAAACCATTAGCTCTTGAGACATCTTCCTTGGCAGCAAGGCTAGGCAGCAGTGCACTGAAGGCAGCATTGACACCTGTGTTAGCACTGGCAGATAACAGCAGGGCAATGAATGACCACCAAGAAGGCCAACCCATAGCCAAACTAAATGAACAGAGCGACATCACGATTAGTAGCGGCGGCATAAGTTGTCTGGTGCTGTATTTATCGGCTAAAAGCCCTGCCCAGGGGGAGAGAAACACAGAAGGCAACAACATACAAAGAAACAGCAGTGAAACTCCAGATGCTCCGGCAGCGTCTTTATCTCTAAGGACAACAGCGAAAGTGGTTAGTGCACTTCCTAGAAAAGATGCACCAGAGGCAACAGAGAGTAACTGAATCTTTCGCCACTGTGTTTTTTGAGTCAAGATCTCTACCTAGTTTTTAATATTTGGATGATTGAGAATTTCGGAGACCGTGCTGTGCAGGTATTTGTTGGTAGCTAAGACGCTAGAGGATGTTGTGGTGAGTTCACCATTGAGATCTGTGATTTTCCCACCTGCTTGTTCAACAATTGGCACTAGGGCAGCAATGTCGTAGATGGCTAGGTTGTGCTCAGTAGTTATTTCAAGTGAGCCTTCGGCCAAAAGCATGTATGCCCAGAAATCACCATAAGCTCTGGTTCGCCAAACCTTACGTGTTAGTTGCATAAGCTCATCCAGCAAATTGTTTTCATCCCAGAGTTTGAGACTGTTATAGCTAAGCGATGCGTGTTCTAAATTACTGATCTTAGAAACTTGGATTGGTGCAATTCTTCCGTCGATGTGCTTAGTGTGTGCCCCGATACCAGGAGCTGCCCACCATCTTCTTCCCATTGCTGGAGCACTGACAACACCAACCACTGGTTTTCCATCAACAGCAAGAGCAATCAAAGTTGCCCACACTGGAACTCCACGCATGTAGTTGGCAGTTCCGTCGATCGGATCAATGATCCAGGTGCGACTGCCTTTACCGTGGAGGTTCTCTCCAGTTGTTCCATACTCTTCACCGATAAGCGAATCGTTTGGTCGTTTTCTTTTAAGTTCGTATTTAAGCGCTGCTTCAACACTTCTATCAGCATCAGTAACGGGGGTTTTATCAGGCTTAGTCTCGACATGTAGGTCAAGAGCATAGAAACGTTCTAAAGAAATAGCGTCAGCAATATCAGCAAGTTTCAGAGCGAACTCTAGGTCGGCGGTGTAATCCATAAATCTAGGTTAGTCGTTACTCGAATTTGCGATGGAGACCATCAGCCTGCGCAGCGAATCCAATCTGGCAACCGAGATATTTCCAGCAACTACCGCCTCATCCAGCCCACAGTCAGGGGAGTCGGCTAGATGAGAACAATCTCTAGGACACTGGGAAGCCACCTGCCAGAGATCTTCGAAGCTACGCAAGAGATTCTCAAGCTTTATGTGACCTAAGCCAAATGACCTCACCCCAGGGGTATCGATAATCCAGGCGGCTGACTCAAGCCGGATAGCTCTTACCGAACTGCTGGTGTGTCTGCCTCGACCAGTAACAGCATTGACCCCGCCGGTCTCTCTCGCTGCATCTGGAGCAAGCGAGTTCACCAGCGTTGATTTACCAACACCACTGTGGCCAACAACTACTGTTACCTGACCGAGCAGGAATTCATTCAGCGCATCAAGGCTTGGGGAATCTTTACGATTGAGAATTACCGGTATAGAAAGATCAGCGAAGTTCTTCAAGAATTCAGCAGGGTCTTCAAGGTCAACCTTGGTAATGCAGAGAGCAGGCTTTAGTCCTGCATCAAAAGCGGCAGCTAGATAGCGATCGATGAGTCTGGTTCTAGGTTCGGGGTCCTTGATTGCAACCACAATTAGCATCTGGGTTGCATTAGCAACTATGACTCGCTCAACCTGGTCGGTATCATCAGCACTTCTGCGAAGCAGAGTCGTTCTAGGTTCAATTCGAACAATCCTGGCCAGTGCACCAACGGTGTCTGAAGTATCCCCGGCAAGAGCAACCTGATCACCGACAGCAACACCCTCTTTACGAAGCTCTTTAGCTAGAGTTGCATAAACTTCACGATCATCTTCAAGTAGGACGGTGTATCTTCCGAGGTCAACCTGAACCACCATTCCGATAGGTGCATCAGAGTGTGATGGACGGTTCTTAGTTCTAGGTTTATTGCCTTTGGGGTTTGGTCTTACCCGAACGTCTGTCTCATCAAGATCGTGGTCTTGAGGTTCAGGTTCATATAACCAACTCAAGCTTTTTGCTCCAGCATTTGAGTCCACAACGAAACGAATTCAGGAATCGTCTTACTAACCACCGACACGTCTTCAATAACAATGCCAGGGACTCGAAGCCCAATGATGGCTCCAGCAGTTGCCATGCGGTGATCTTCGTAGGTATGCCAAGTAGTTCCGATAAGAGAAGCACTAGGCGTGATCTGAATGCCATCGGGTAACTCTGTTGCATTTCCACCAATTGCATTTATCTCAGCGGTAAGTGCTGCTAAACGATCAGTTTCATGTCCACGAAGGTGAGCAATACCAGTAATTGTGCTTGGCCCATCGGCTAAGACAGCTAGAGCAATAATCACTGGAGCTAATTCACCACCGATACTAAGGTCAACAGCTATTCCGTTTATAACTCCAGTTCCAGTGAACACTAGGTCGTTACCTGATCTTGCAACAGTCGCACCCATTTGAGTCAGCAGCTCAACGAAATGCTTTCCAACTTGTGTAGTTTCTAACGGCCAGTCCTTGATCGTGACTGAGCCACCTAAAACTAGTGCTGCTGCAATAAATGGTCCTGCATTAGACAGATCTGGCTCGATAGCAATATCGCCTCCCGCAATTGCTCCTGGTTCAACCACCCAGGTCACAGAATCCGGTTGATGAACAACAACACCCCTAGCTCTAAGCGTTGCAATTGTCATCTCAATGTGTGGAAGTGATGGCAGGTGATCGCCAGAGTGATGCAGGGTGAGACCCTTCTCATACCTGGCAGCGGCTAAAAGTAGTCCTGAGACGAACTGGCTAGAAGCGCTGGCGTCAATTGTTAGTTCCCCACCAGAAATAGAACCAGTTGAGTGAAGAGTAAAGGGAAGAGAACCTGATCCGTTGTCGGTGATATCGATACCCAGTCCTCTAAGGGAATCAATTGTGGTCTTCATCGGTCGTCTTCTAGCTGCTTCATCACCATCAAAAGTTATTGCTCCTCTGGTAAGTGCCGCCATCGGTGGGACAAAGCGCATTACTGTTCCCGCCAAACCACAGTCGATGTTTACCTCAGAAAGTGGAATGTCAGTGGTTGGTGGGACTATTACAAGGTCGCCATATTCATCGCGGGTGATCTGGGTGCCAAGCTTCTTTAAGGCTTCGATCATCAACTGGGAATCCCTTGATTCTAGGGGCTTCCTAAGGTGAGTAGGGGATGAAGCAAGGGCAGACAGAACCAATTCTCGGTTAGTTAGAGACTTTGAGCCCGGCAAGGTGACCTGAGCAGAGATTGCATGGTGAACCGAAGGGGCCGGCCAAATTTCTTTAGCAATTGGGGAATAGTTTTGTTCACTCATTGGTTATTAAGTATATGGCATCAGGTTTTGATGCTTCCCACCCGCTCAACGACGAGCAAACTAACAGAAAGCAGACGCTATAGACACTTTATTGAAAAACATCAGCGCTAGACCTCGCCGCCATAGCTATGGCCCGCAATCCTGCAAGCAACAGCAGAAGTACATGTCAGACATAATTAACTCACACGATCTGGGGGATGCCATCACCAATTCAGAAGAGCAAGAACGCAAATTAGCCGATTTCGAGCTCCACGTTGGGCCTCACTTCCCGGTTATTCGCCGCGCCTGTATTTCCAAAACAGGTAACCAGGTTCAGGGGGAAGACCTCGCCCAAGTAGTAATCCTCAAAGCCTTCAAGTACTGGGATACCTACACAGATCAGGGCAAAGGCCCAATGAACTGGATCAACACAATTATTCGTACGTCATACATCTCTTCTGGGATGGCTGAATCTAAGCATCAGAAAAATCGCGTCAACATCAAGGCTGATGATGACAATGACTTCCAGGATGAATGGATTTTCGACAAGGCAGACTTGTCTCAACTCGGCCCATCTGCCGAGCACGTTGTCATTTCCAATATGGAAACGAGCGAAATCATGGATACCATCAATCAAATCGATCCAATTTTCCGTGAGGTTGCGTTGCTTAATCTAGTCGATGGTTTGAAGTACCGCGAAATTGCAGAGCTACTAGATATTCCTGAAGCAACAGTTGGAACGCGAGTTCTTCGCGCCAGAGGCTTGCTTCGTTCATTGCTGCTTGATAAGGCAGCTGAGTATGGAATCAATACTGATTCCAAGAAGAAAAAGAAAAAGTAAAGGACAAGGATAATGAGTACCCTAAGTTGTAAAGAAGCTCAACTAAAAGTTCATGAATATCTAGGCGATGAACTTACAGATAAGTCCAAACAAGAAGTTGACGGCCACTTAGCCAGTTGCTTGTTTTGCAAAACAACTTACGACCTAGAGCGAACAATCTCAGATGCAGTAATCAGTTCTTCATCTAACTCTGAGTTAAACGCCAACTTTTATAGTCGGATATCCAGCTCGCTCAGATCTGAAATTGAATGAATAAAGGCCCTGATAATTCAGGGCCTTTTTCTTAGATCTCTTGCTCCGGCAAATCTAACCAGCGATACCAACCTTGGTTTAGCACCAGCCACGCAATCAGGCCATGTCCTAATTGACCAGGCATTCCAAGAGTTGAGTTCTTCAGCTCTTCATTGAATCCCTGGTGATCCACTAACGGTCTGAAGCAGTCCACGAATGGCAGCGATCTTCTGGCCGTAACGTCTTCAAATCCTGCTGACAGATGCTCGATCTCATAGTTCAGTTGTGGATTCCGACTTGGGATTGGTGACACAACAAAACACTGAACCCCTTTACTAGCGGCGGCATCCAAGATGTTAGCCAGGTTCAGTCTTGATCTAGACATTGTGATGCCTGCGTTGATGTCGTGTGCATTTAGGCAAACAATTAGTCGGTTATCCGTATCTGGTGAGAAACGCTTAGCAGCTTCATCTAACCACTGTTCGCTAAGTCGAGCAGAAGTTATCTCTGGTGTTGGCAGGCTATAGAAATCAATTCTCGGGTAATCACTTTGAGTCTTAGCTATAACTCGACCAACCCAACCAAGCCCTTTAGGGTCTCCGCCTGCGCCAATAATGTCGTCACCGATGATGACGATTCTTATATTGCGTCTTGGCTGATCCATAAGGTTTAGGAGAACGCTCTTTCGACTAGGTCTGCTTGTTCAACAGCGTGGTGTTTTGCTGATCCAGTAGCTGGGGATGCGCTAGCTGGACGAGAAATGAGTTTAGCAACTTGACCATCCATATATTTAGGCAGGAAGAGGCCGATGTATGTCCATGGACCCTGGTTAGCAGGCTCATCCTGAACCCAGAAGAGTTCAGCGTTTGGATACTGAGCGTATACCTGCTTAATCTCATCAACTGGTGTTGGATACAACTGCTCAACACGAACAATCGCAGTCTGCTGATCGCCACGCTTTTCAGCTTCGGCTAGCAAATCCCAATAGACCTTGCCGGAGCAGAAGAGAACGCGCTTAACGTTCTGCTTGCTGAGCCCTCGTTCATCATCGATAACCAGTTGGAATGAACCAGTGGTGAAATCATCCACCTTTGAAGAAGCTGCCTTTAGGCGAAGCATCGACTTAGGTGTGAAGACAATCAATGGTCTTCGTGGACGAGCGTAAGCCTGTCTGCGCAAAAGGTGGAAATGATTTGCAGGAGTTGAAGGCTGAGCAACCGTCATGTTATTTTCAGCACAGAGCTGCAGGTATCTTTCGATACGCGCAGAAGAGTGATCTGGTCCTTGACCTTCATAGCCATGAGGAAGGAGCAGAACTAATGAAGAGTGTTGACCCCACTTCTGCTCTGCAGAAGAGATGAATTCATCAAGAATAGTTTGTGCTCCGTTAGCAAAGTCTCCGAACTGAGCCTCCCAAAGTACCAATGCATCTTTACGTTCGACTGAGTAACCGTATTCGAATCCCATGGCCGCATATTCGCTCAGTAGCGAATCGTAGATGTAGAACTTAGCTTGGTTAGAGGTTAGGTTTCTAAGCGGCATCCACTCTTGACCATTCTCACGATCGTGGAATACAGCGTGACGCTGCACGAAAGTGCCACGTCGAGTGTCTTGTCCAGACATACGAATGTTGACACCTTCGACTAGCAATGAACCGAGAGCTAGTAGTTCACCAAAGCCCCAGTCGATTCCGCCTTCGCGCGACATTTCCAAGCGCTTGGCAAGCAGCTGCTGCAACTTAGGGTGCACGTTGAAGTTGGGTGGCAAATTACTGTGAGCATTACCGATGAGTTCGACAACTTCACCCTTGATCGCACTTTCGTGGTTAATCTCTGGGTGATCGCTAGCGGTTGTTCCGATACCAATTGGCCTTGCTTGTAATTCAACAGGCTTAGACATAGCTTCGTGAACATCGGTGAAAGCCTTTTCCATTCTTCCCTGGAAGTCAGTGTTTGACTGTTCAAACTCTTCACGGGTGATGTCCCCTCGCCCAACGAGAGATTCTAGGTACAAAGTTCTAACTGACCGCTTGGCTTCAATCAAGTTATACATCAACGGCTGAGTCATCGAAGGATCGTCACCTTCGTTGTGACCACGCCTGCGGTAACAAACTAGATCGATGACAGCATCTTTCTGGAACTTCTGTCTGTAATCAAATGCCAGTTGTGAAACTCTGACTACTGCCTCCGGGTCGTCACCGTTGACGTGGAATATAGGTGCCTGGATGCCCTTGGCTATATCTGTTGCGTAAATAGTTGAACGTGACATTGACGGTGGGGTAGTGAAACCAACCTGGTTGTTGATCACAATGTGAATAGTTCCACCGGTGCGGTAACCACGAAGACTCATCATGTTTAGGGTTTCAGGAACAACACCTTGACCAGCAAATGCAGCGTCACCGTGGATTAGAACTGGTAGTACCGGGTATTCAGCTGGCGACTTATCGATGCGATCAAGTTTTGCTCGCACAATGCCTTCGAGCACTGGGTTTACAGCTTCTAGGTGGCTAGGGTTGGCCGCTAAATAAACATTGGTTTGGTTTCCGTTAGGTCCGGTGAAGGTTCCTTCAGTTCCCAGGTGATACTTGACATCTCCAGAACCCTGGACAGTCTTGGTGTCGGCGTTGCCTTCGAACTCTCTAAAGACTTGGCCATAGGTTTTACCAGCGATGTTGGTTAGCACGTTTAGACGACCACGGTGGGCCATTCCAATTGCGACCTCGGACAACTGTGCATCAGCTGAAGCTTGCAATATGGCGTCAAGGGAAGCAATAGTTGACTCTCCACCTTCAAGGCTAAAGCGCTTTTGTCCGACGAACTTTGTCTGCAGGAATGTCTCGAAAGCTTCTGCTTCATTGAGTTTTTCTAAGATGCGAAGTTGCTGGTCATGGCTTGGCTTCTGATATGGACGCTCAAGTCTTTCTTGCATCCACTGACGTTCTTCTGGATTGTGAATGTGCATGTATTCAATACCAACGGTGCGACAGTATGTGTCACGAAGAATCTTCAACACATCTCTAACCAGCATCTTGGACTTGCCACCAAAACCACCGGTATTAAACTCACGATCAAGATCCCAAAGACTAAGCCCATGCGTTAGCACATCTAGATCTGGGTGAGTCCGTTGCTGGTACTCGAGTGGATCGATATCAGCCATTAGGTGGCCACGAACTCGGTAAGCGTTGATAAGTTCTTGAACTCTAGTTTCTTTACTTCTAGGGTTCGCATCGTTCAAATCAAAGTCAGTTGCCCATTGAATTGGTTGGTAAGGAATACGAAGGTCGGCAAAGATTTCATCGTAGAAACCACGTTCGCCCAAAAGTAATTCGTGGATAATTCTAAGGAATTCGCCTGAGCCTGCACCCTGAATCACTCTATGGTCGTAAGTTGAGGTCAGTGTGATTACCTTGCTGATACCAAGATTGGCAAGGTGATCTTCACTCATGCCTTGGAATTCAGCAGGGTAGTCCAGTGCTCCTGCGCCAACGATGCAGCCCTGCCCTTTAGTGAGTCTTGGTACAGAGTGGACTGTTCCAATTCCACCTGGGTTTGTTAGCGAAACTGTTGTGCCAGAGAAATCTTCAGCAGTTAGCTTGTTATCTCTAGCGCGTTTTACAAGATCTTCATACGAAGTCAGGTATTCAGCAAAATTAAGTCTCTGAGCTTTCTTGATATTAGGAACTAGAAGTGCTCTACTGCCATCAGCTTTAGGGATATCAATTGCTAAACCAAAGTTGATATTCGCTGGCGACACTGAAGCAGGTTTACCTTCAATCTCTTCGTAGTAAACGTTTTGGCTAGGGAATTCCTTCAGCGCACGAATAATGGCATAGCCGATTATGTGGGTGAAGGAAACTTTTCCACCACGTGTTCTACCAAGGTGAGAGTTGATCACAATTCGGTTGTCAATCAGCAGCTTTGCAGGTATTGCTCTTACGCTGGTCGCGGTCGGAATGCTTAGAGATGCATCCATGTTTGCAGCCAGAGTCTTAGACATTCCCTTAAGGATGTTGACCTGGTCTTCGGTTTCCTCTGTCACAGTTGGAACAGAACTTGTTGGAGCCTGAGCTGGAATTGGTTGTGGTTTGGCTTCAACCCTGGTGGTTTTAGCAACTAGTGGAACTAATCCCGTTGGGGTGGTTTCACTTGCTATGGCAGTTGCTGCTGGTGCACTACCAATTGGAGCTACCGGCTGGCCTAGCTTTTCTTGGTGGTAACGCTCAAGGATTGGCAGCCATTCTTTGTCCACAGAATCTGGGCTAACGAGCCATTGCCCATACATTTCGTCTACCAGCCATTGGTTTGCTCCAAATTCTTGACCGGATTGGGAATTGTCCACGGACACCTAACACCTCTTACTTATTACCCGAATAGCGCCAAACTAGCCTACCTTTTCTTTGCGAACTAGAAGTTTTACAGCGTAACTATGCTGTGCAAAGGGGCTACCTAAAGCCCTCCGCAGGTATGCTAAAAGGGTTATGGACTCAGACCATCCCGACCCGTGCACCGTTGAAGGACTAACCCGATGAACGAGTGGTTGCTTCTCGGGCTGGGTATTTTGCTCACAATCGGCACTGGACTATTTGTTGCCAGCGAGTTCTCCCTGATAAATCTTGAACGAACTGAGCTAGAGGCTAGGCGCTCAAGGGGTGAGCGCGGGCTAAGTGCGAGCATCGCAGCGCTGAAACGAACAAGCACCCATCTATCTGGTGCTCAACTGGGTATTACTCTGACCACGCTACTGACTGGGTTTCTAGCTGAACCATCGTTAGCGGTATTAATTGAGAGCAGCAGTCTGGGAAGCTGGTTTGAAGATGGCACCCTGCAGGCGGTGGCTCTTTCGCTCTCGTTGATAATCGCTACTCTGTTTTCGACTCTGATTGGTGAATTGGTTCCCAAAAAACTCGCTCTGACTTTGCCTCTCGGTGTTAACAAGGCAGTAGTTAGATTTCAACTTGCTTTTACCTGGCTCTTCGGTTGGCTGATCTGGTTGCTCAACAGCACTGGGAACGCAATTGTTCGCGCCATGGGGATTGAACCGAAAGAGGAACTCAGCTCTTCTAGAACAGCTGAAGAACTTTCTGCTCTAGTAAAGCGGTCTGCCAGCCTAGGTGCACTGGAGCAGAGCACGGCTGATCTGATTACCAAGACTTTAGCTTTAAGCCAGTTAGTGGCATCGGATGTTATGACTCCTAGAACAAAGCTGTCATCGCTTGATTCATCTTCAACTGTTCAAGATGTCATTGCACTTTCACACAGCACAGGTTTTTCAAGGTTCCCGGTCTTTGCAGGTTCCAACGATGATGTTGTTGGCATAGTCCACGTTAAGGCTGCAGCTTCAGTCCCTAGAGAAAAAAGAGATTTAGTTCCAGTCACCGCTCTAATGGTTGAACCATTTAGAGTTCCAGAAACCTTGTCTCTGGAAAAATTGATGGGAGTGCTTCGCTCCCATGGTTTGCAGTTGGCAATTGTTGTTGATGAGTATGGCGGTACTGCCGGAATCGTAACGTTAGAAGATTTGGTTGAAGAACTTGTCGGTGAACTTGGTGATGAGCATGACAGGGCAAAACTTGACATCACTGGCGGTAAGGACAAGTCGTTCAGTTTCCCAGGTATGTTCCGTCCAGATGAACTTCTAGAAAAGCTCGCAATTGAAGTTCCAGTTGACGGCAGCTATGAAACTATTGCAGGTTTCATCATGGCCCAGATAGGTCGCGTAGCTGTTGTTGGCGATGAAGTCCGTATCGAAAGCGGCTTGTTGAGAGTAGAGAGAATGGAAGGTCGCCGAGTCGATCGAATTCGATTCATCCCAGATGAGATACCAGAGGAGGAAACAAGTGAATAGCGTTGCTTCTGGCTTGTTAGCCTTCCTTGTCTTGTTGTTAGTAAATGGATTCTTTGTGGCTGCAGAGTTTGCAGTTATCTCTGCTCGACGAGCACAAATTGAACCGAGAGCTAAAGCAGGTTCAAGACCGGCCAAGCTCACGATCAAGGCGATGGAGAATGTGAGCCTTATTCTTGCTACCTGCCAGCTCGGTGTGACTATTGCCGGTTTACTAATTCTTTTAGTCGCTGAGCCAAGTATTCACGAACTTTTAAAGACTCCGCTTCATGGTCTAGGTCTTCCTGATGCTGTTGAGAGCGCCACCTCATTTGGAATTGCCCTAATTATTGTTTCTTTCTTGCACGTCTTGGTTGGCGAAATGGTGCCGAAGAACATTTCATTCTCAATTCCTGAACGAGCTGCCCTGGTGCTAGTGCCGATTGTCTATGGGCTAGCTGTAATCCTGAAGCCAGTAGTGGTTTCCCTAAACGCAACTGCAAACGGAATTGTTCGGTTGTTTGGAGTAAAGCCTAAGAATGAAGCGAATAGTGCTTTTACTCTTGAGCAGGTGGAAGATATCGTCTCTCACTCAACTAGAGCTGGGGTGCTAAGTGATGAGACCGGTGCTATCACCAACACCTTCGAGTTCACAGATAAAAAGGTTAGAGACATTTTGGTTCCAGTTGAAAACCTGGTTACATTGCCTACTGCTGTGACACCTAGAGATGTTGAACAAGCCGTTGCTAAGTATGGCTTTAGTCGTTACGTGGTTCTTGAAGAAGACAGTTCTCTGGAAGGCTACCTTCATCTGAAAGATGTTATCGATGCTGATGAAGGCGAAGCCGACGAACCGGTTCAAAGAAAACTGATTAGAACAGTGAAGTCCATCGGTGGTGGTGTGGAATTAGAAGATGCGTTGGCTCTAATGCAAAAAGATCGCCAGCATCTAATGGCTAGCTTTGATAATCAAGGTCAATTACAGGGGCTACTTTTCCTAGAAGACATCCTGGAAGAGCTAGTTGGTGAAGTTCAAGACGCTACAAGGCGCGAGTAATTACTTTTTGAACTTTCCTCTGGTGTATTGGTTTGGCCAGTAATCAAGTTCGACGTCTAATTCAAACGCTGCTCTTAGTGGCCAATATGGATCTCTTAGCGATGCTCTGCCAATCATAATGATTTCAATATCTGTGCTCTGCAATATTTCTTCAGCTTGAATGCCGGTGGTGATTAGTCCAACCGCAGCAACAGGCCCTTGGACCTCGACAGCTATTTCTTCAGCCATCGGGACTTGGTAACCAGGTCCAAAAGGAATATTCACTCCTATAACTAGTCCACCACTAGAGATGTCAAAGAGATCTGCACCTTTTGCTTCACACCACTTAGCTACCTCAGCGCAGTCAGCAACGGTGAAGCCATCTTCGCGGTAATCAGTTGCAGAGAATCTAACGCTCAAGGGTATTTCTTCACCTACTGTTTTACGAATCGCTTCAACTATTTCCAGTAAGAAGCGTGCACGATTAGGTTTACTGCCACCATACGCGTCAGTTCTTTGATTGGTTATAGGGGAGAGGAACTGGTGAATCAGATAACCGTGTGCAGCGTGAATTTCAATAACATCAAAACCAGCATCAACTGATCGCTTGGCGGCCTGAGCCCACTGCCCAACCAGTTCCTTAACTTCAGCTGTAGTTAGCTCTCTAGGCGTGTTGTATTCCGGGAATCCTTCAGGAGTTGCAGATACTGGCTGCCAACCACCGTCTACTTCTTTGACTGCACCAGATCCAGACCACTCACGATAGTGACTGGCTTTTCTTCCAGCGTGCGCTAATTGGATTGCCGCCAGTGCACCTGCTTCTTTGATGAATTT
>Ga0209084_1000200_pt1 | contig 57193 bp, 30 predicted proteins | sample C_130820_MF_Meta_FD_187309 | JGI IMG/M metagenome (GOLD analysis project Ga0209084, IMG submission 187309) | Freshwater microbial communities from Lake Croche, Canada to study carbon cycling - C_130820_MF_MetaG (SPAdes) (version 2) | ecosystem: Environmental > Aquatic > Freshwater > Lake...
AACTACACCACCACCTACTCCAACTCCGCCTGCCACTTGTAGGGCACCTGTTGTGGTACTGGTTGTACCAGCCGTATTAGAATGAATGGCGATATTGGTAAATGTACTTACGCCGCCAACAAATAGTGCGCCGCCGATGCCAACGCCGCCTACTATTTGTAGAGCACCGGTATTTGTTGATATAGAGCTAGTTGTATTGGTAACTGTGGTAATACCCGATACACTACCTCCGTTAAATGTGGCAGAACCGGTGGCAACCAAAGCACCATTTGAATAGATATTGCCGGCATATATAGCACCGCCAACTCCAACACCACCTGTTACAATCAAAGCACCTGTAGTGGTTGATGTAGATGTGGCAGTACTGGTTATTGTGGCAGTAGAAGCCGAAATAAATCCAACACCTGTGATAGATCCACTTCCGGCAGCACCACTTGTTACAAAAGTGGTAGCAGTTACAGTACCACCGACAAATAATCCACCACCGATACCAACACCACCTGCTACTTGTAGGGCACCTGTAGTGGTACTGGTTGTACCAGCTGTATTAGAAATAACGAATGTACTGGTAGTACCAGTATTAGCTGCCGACGCTGCAGCGTAGAGACCAATAGTAGCAGTGGTAATAATCTGAGCACCGGCAACATATGATGTATTAGCCGCGTATATTGCGCCGCCAACGCCAACACCGCCGGTTACTATCAGGGCACCTGTAGTAGTTGATGTGCTAGTAGCAGTACTAGTTATTGTGGCAGTAGAGGCTGAAATAAATCCAACACCGGTAATAGATCCACTTCCGGCAGCACCGCTTGTTACAAAAGTGGTAGCAGTTACAACACCGCCGACAAATAATCCGCCGCCAATACCAACACCACCTGCTACTTGTAGAGCACCTGTAGTGGTACTGGTTGTACCAGCTGTATTAGAAATAACGAATGTACTGGTAGTACCAGTATTAGCTGCCGACGCTGCAGCATAAAGACCAATAGTAGCAGTGGTAATAATCTGAGCACCGGCAACATATGATGTGTTGGCAACATATAAAGCACCACCAACACCAACTCCGCCTGTGACAATCAAGGCACCGGTGTTGGTTGAGGTAGAAACAGTAGTACCAGTTATTGTGGCAGTGGAAGCTGAAATAAATCCAACACCTGTGATAGATCCGCTGCCGGCAGCACCGGTTGTTACAATACTGGTAGCAGTTATTACACCGCCTACATATAATCCACCACCGATACCAACTCCTCCCGCTACCTGTAGGGCACCTGTAGTAGTAGATATAGTACTGGCTGTGTTAGTAATAGTGGTAATACCCGATACACTACCACCATTGAATGTGGCAGAGCCGGTGGCAACCAAGGCACCATTTGAATAGATATTGCCGGCATATATAGCACCGCCGATGCCAACCCCTCCCGTTACTATCAAAGCACCTGTAGTAGTTGATGTGCTGGTAGCAGTGCTGGTTATTGTAGCAGTGGATGCTGAAATAAATCCAACACCTGTGATAGATCCACTTCCAGCGGCGCCAGTTGTTACGATAGTGGTAGCAGTTATTACACCGCCTACATATAATCCGCCACCAATACCAACACCGCCGGTTACAACCAAAGCACCGGTAGTGGTACTGGTAGTACTAGCTGTACTTGCGATTGTTAGTATACTGGTTCCTGGATTATAGGTTAATTTAGATCCAGCATCCGACAGTACGCCCAATTGTCCCGAACTAGTCGAAACAAAAGTTATGTAATAATTGGCATTATTACTGGCAGTTGATACGACTATATTACTTGCAGTAGTGGCAAAACTAGCAGTATTAGCAACATTAGCGTAACCTATTTGTAAACTAGCAGTACTACTCCAGCTCGGAGTACCCGATCCGTTACTGACCAAGAATTGCCCGGCTGTTGCTGTGGTAATAAAAGCAGTTGTTCCAATTGCTGTTTGATAAGGTATTTGTCCAGGTAAACCACCTGCTAAATTAGTTGCTGTGTTAGCAAATCCAACCTGTATACTGGCAGTATTGGTTGCGTACACATTGCCTACAAAACTGGTAGCAGTTACCACACCCCCAACATATAATCCACCGCCAATGCCAACACCACCGACAATGGTAACAGCACCTGTGATAGTAGAGTTAGTAGGAGTAGCAGGTGTAAAATTAGTATAATTAGCTACAGTTCCGCCATTGAATGTGGAAGTGCTTACAGAATATCCGTTGACATTAAATGAACCTATAGCATTGAAAGATCCTTTCACTGTTAAGTCTTTTTCGATATATACGCCACCTGCCACCTGAAGTGAACCTACTCCAGCATTTAATGAAGCGTTCTCTGTATTGTTAATGATTACCCTGCCGCCTATATAGGCTCCTTGGCCAAGACCTAATCCTCCAGCCACAGTTAGTGCGCCAGAAGTAGTCGATGTTGATACGGTAGTATTTGATATTGAATATGTTCCGGTGCCCAAACTATTGGCAACACCGGCTATATCAGCATAGGTACTTGTGGTAGCACTAACCGCATTACTTACTAATGTAGCAGTATTGAAACTTAATGCGAAACCGCTGGTGGTAGCAAAATTAGACGTAGTAGCACTAACCGCATTGCTTACCAATGTACTAGTATTAAAACTTAAAGCAAATCCGCTGGTGGTAGCAAATCCAACCTGTATACTGGCAGTATTGGTTGCGTAGACGTTGCCTACAAAACTGGTAGCAGTTACCACACCACCAACATATAATCCGCCGCCGATGCCAACGCCGCCGGCTACCGTTAAGGCCCCTGTCAATGTACTAACAGATGCTGTGGTATTTGATAGTATTATACTACCTGTTTTAAATGTTCCCCATGTACCCGATATTGTACTAGTACTATCTTCAACACCGCTACTGATCCATTCTAAATATCCGGTGGCATCATCTCTACCTAAAAACGCATTACGGTCTTGTGTGTCATAATAATGGAATCTAAATCCAATATCTTTCTTGTCGTCAACTGACCATGTATTTCCGGGCGTAACAGGATAGTGTAATTCAATAATGTTGTCGGTGTAAACAGTATTTGTAGAAAACACATAAGTGGATGTGCCGCTGAATATGACATTGTTTTGGAATACAGTTGGTCCCGTAACCAATAATGATCCGCCGATGCCAACTCCGCCCGCTACATATAAAGCATTTGAACTAACAGATGATGTACTGGCATTTGTTCCAGTTACTATTAATTTGGTAACAGATAAAGAACTGTCGGTGGTATCATATATCAGCTGAGAGTCACCGTCTAACGGGCTGTAATCATCAATATATTCAGTTAGTCCAATATAGTATTGATGAACAGGTGCTACTGGATTTATATAAACGTTTGAAGCATTGGTAGAAGTAGTAGACGATGCTGACGCAAGTTCAGATACCAACTTCCAGGTGGCAGTAGTACCATCACTGTACAATATACTATTACTGTTTCCTAGACCAATAAATGCTGTGTTACCGGCAGTAGTTTGATATGGTATACTGCCTGTACTGCCACCTACCAGATTAACCGCAGTAGTAACTAATGTAGCAGTATTAAAACTTAAAGCAAAACTGGATGTAGTAGCAAAACTGGCAGTTGTGGCATTTACTGCGCTGGTAACTAGTGTGGCAGTATTAAAACTTAGAGCAAAACCACTAGTGGTAGCAAATCCAACCTGTATACTGGCAGTATTGTTTGCGTAGACATTGCCTACGAAACTGGTAGCAGTTACAGTACCTCCGACATATACACCGCCGCTGACTCCAACACCGCCGGCCACAGTTAGCGCACCAGTGGATGTGCTTGTACTACCGGTCGCATTGGTAATGTTTATGGCATTAGTAGTTGTACGTCCACGATCTGTGACTGTTTGTAAATTACTGGTATTCCATATTGTGATAGTTCCAGTACTGCTACTAACTGCTGTATCGGTTCCTGCGGTTAATGCCAACACCCCTAGATTTGTTATAGTGAAACTTACATTTGTTCCAGTTGATACCAATCCGCTAATACCAATATAAGCAGAGCCCGATGGATTTACATTGGTTACTACTCGATTATTATTATCATATACGGCACCGGCATATAGGTTTCCACCGATACCAGCACCGCCTGCTACAATAAGAGCACCAGTAGTTGTACTGCTGGCATTGGCAGTGTTATTAATTTGATTTACATTGCCAGAACCGGTAACATTACCCCCGGATACTACCAAACTAAATGACTTGGTTACACTTTGAGGCTGTCCGTCAACTACAGTTATATTGTAAGTGGTAGCAGAAGTAACTACACTAGGGCTACCTGTTATGGTACCAGCACTGGTACTGAAACTCAATCCTGCTGGCAAGCTAGGAGTTAGACTATATACATACGGAGCTACTCCTCCTAATACTTGTACAGGACTTACGTTAGCCGATTGATTCTGTGTAAGGCTTACTGTGGGAGAACTAACTGTTACAATCAACGGGTTTGGTGCCACATCGGATACTGACAAGGCAAATGAACCAGTTGATGATTGTGATATACTATCTGTAACAGTTATAACATAGGTAGCAGTAGAAGATAAAGCTGTAGGAGTGCCGGTTATTTGTCCAGTACCGGCATTGAGACTTATTCCTGTTGGCAATGCCAGATTGATCGTGTATGCCAAGGTTCCAAATCCGCCAAACCCTGTCACAGGTGTGAACGGACTTGCCAGTTGATATATTATCAATGTGGTAGAAGGTACACTTGATGTAGCAAAAACTGGTTGTGCTTTGACCGTTAAATCAAACGAGGTGCTAGTGGACTGACTGATCGGATCGGTGACTGTGACAGTATAGGTAGCAGTAGAAGATAATTGGCTTGGTGTTCCGGATAGTTGACCGTTGATCGAACTAAACAATAATCCAGATGGCAGGACAGGTGCTACAGAATAACTGTAACTGCCGTATCCTCCGCTGGCGGTAACCGGAGTCACCGGTACCAGTGCTTGATTGGCATAGGTTATGACACTACCAACTGCTCTTGTAGATACTAGATCAGGAACTGATATTATATTTAATTTTGTGGTCCCTGTAGTTTTTCCACCTATGCTATCGGTAATAGTAATATTATAAGAAGTGGTAGATAGTGTTGTTTGAGGAGTTCCAGACAATACACCTGTGCTGGAATTGAGACTTATACCAGAAGATAAACTAGGTGATATGCTGTATACAACCGGAGGTGTTCCGCCAACATAGGTAACAGGAGTAAATGGTGTAAACGATACATATTGTGACAGAGTAGATATACTAACTACCACCGTGCTGGTCAATGCCGAATTGTTTATAGTTAGATAAAATGTTGATGAACTGGTTTGTCCAATACTGTCAATACCTTGTACCAAATAGGCAGTCTGTGTTGAAGATTGAGTAGGTGTACCTGTTACTTTTCCAATATTACTAAAATTTAATCCGGAAGACAATGGTGGATATACTGTCAGCGATATAGATCCATATCCGCCCGAGGCCAATACCGGAGTAAAGTTGGCTAAATCTACAGATTTAACCAAGGTGGTATTGGTTACTACAGTGGTCAACAATAGCGGTGTAACAGGAGATATGCTGAGAGCAAATGATCCTGTTCCTGATTGTCCAACGCCATCTGTTATAGTCACTACGTAGCTTGATGTATTTGCTACTGTAGGTGTACCAGATATGCGACCAGTGGACGTGCTAAATGATAATCCAGCTGATAGTGCTGTATTCAACGCATAACTGTAAGGTGTTGCTCCTCCTGATGCTGTTACAGGAATAAAAGCAGTTACCGCAACTCCGGTAACTAAATTACTTAAAGGAACAGCTGACGCCACACTGAACACAGGAGTCAATACATTCATGTTGAACGTGGAACTACTGCTCTGTGCTGCTTGATCAGATACAGTGACTGTATATGTTGTCGTATTGATCGAATATGCGCTAGGTGTTCCAGATATCTGACCGTTGGTGCGATCAATTGACAGTCCAGTGGTTAATGTTGGAGATATATTATATGTCAGCGATCCATATCCGCCAGCGGCAGAAATAGGAGTAAACGGAGTAGATGCCGTACCTTGTACTAGAGTTAGTGTGCTGATGACCTTGGTAAGAACCAAAGCAGCTGGCTGTAAAACAGTTAAACTAAAAGAACTGGTTCCGCTTTGAGCAGCAGAGTCTGTTACTGTTACCAAATACGATGTGGCAGGACTTGTGGCAGTAGGAGTTCCGGTTATTAAACCATTAGATGTACTGTAAGATAGACCACTGGGCAACGATGGAGAGATTCCATATGTGTAAGGTGTGTATCCACCCGATGCTGTGACAGGAGTAAACGAATTAAATGTTGCGTTTTTAGTCAGTAATGTAGACGGAACCTGCTGTGTGACAGATATTGGAATTGATATAACACCAAGAGCAAATGTTCCACTTGATGTTTGTCCTGCTTGATCAGAAAGACTTACCACATAGGTAGCGGTAGACGATGTGGTAGTTGGTGTTCCTGAAATAGATCCTGAACTATTACTAAAACTCAACCCCGTCGGCAGTGTAGGAGTTAATGAATAGCTTATCGTGCCATAACCTCCATTGGCAACTATTGGTGTAAATGACGGAACTGCTACTGATCTATATAAAGTATAGCTGGGCTGAGTCTGTACAGAGGTTAATATCTGTAATGCTCTTACTGTAAGATTAAATGTTTGACTAGCAGATTGTTGAAGACTATCTGTAACAGCTACAGTATAGTTGGTAGCAGCAGACGATACCGACGGAGTACCGGATACAACACCGGTGCTGGTATTAAATGCCAATCCAGAAGGTAGTGATGGGGAAACATCGTACCTTAATGGTGCTGTTCCGCCGGTGCCAGTAACTGGGGTAAATGGTATTCCTGTACTAATACCTTGTGTTAGTATGGTGGTAGGAACAGCCAATGTAGCAGTAGGAATATTGGCCAACACAGCCATACTAAATGTTGCGCTAGCAGTCTGAGGACTGGTACTATTATCTGTGACAGTAACAGTGAATGTTGTGGCATTCAATGCCACAGTTGGTGTGCCCGATACGTAACCTGTGCTGGTATTAAATGTTAATCCAGATAGCAAAGCAGGCGATACTGAATATTTTAATGGAGAAGATCCGCCGCTAGCAGAAACTGTGGCAAATCCGCCTATGCCAGAACTCACACCTTGTGTAAGTATCTTACTACCGCTTATAGACGACGAAACAACCAATGGTAGTTGATTACTATTAACTGTTAAACTAAAAGTGGCATTAGCAGTTGATCCACTAGCATCGGTAAAAGATATTGTATAGTTGGTTGCAGCTAGAACAGCAGTAGGGGTACCAGTAACAGTTACGGTAGCGGCATTATATGTATAATATTTGTTATCTAAAGGACTCTGTGTTTTGATCGTAGCAAAGGTCGATGTCCATGTAACACCTGCTGGCAATGCTTTATCAATACTTGTAGTATAACCAGCAAAAGTACCGGCGGTGGTGTAGCTGGTTGCCACAGCAGATCCACCAAATACCGTGATAGGAGTAGCAGTGAAATTTTGATTTTGTGTGACGGTGATCGCAGGCGATCCAGCTGTGGCAGATACTGTAGGTATAGTAGGTGCCGCATTGGTGTTGAGTCCTGGAATGTAAGGAGTAGTTAACCCATTGTCAGCAGCACTAGGAGTATAAGCTGCCCAAGAAAGTCCAATACTTTTTTGCAGTTTCTTAGTGGCGCTTAGAGCGGTGACATAAACATCGCTGGTTGCGGTGCTGTAAGGAGCCGTTGTGATCGGTTGAGCAACATTTGGGTAGGGACTGTAATAAATTGCCATATATTATTTCTGTGTTATATCAACAAACTGCATTTGTCCGCCGCCAATGTCTGCCATGACAAATAAATGGTTTGGTTCTGTACCAAAACTTCCATCATCAAAATATGTATCACCAGGATAAACATAACCTCCTGCGATAATTGGATTGAATACTATTGCTGGATCTATATTATAGTAGGTAGCAACTGAAATAAATTTTGAGTTGGTCCACTGAACTGGAGCACGAGCCCCTTGTACTGTACCATCAGCAAATATCACAGTACTAGTGGTAACTCCATCATAAAGTATCGTAGTTCCAAACTCATCTAATACTGGTGGGAATATTCCTCCTTGTCCAAGAATTATTCCGCCGATAGTTCCTGTACCGGCAGCAGTAATCGTGCCACCTATGTTGACATCTCTGCCAATTCCGGCACCGCCTGCTATTATCAAGGCACCACTATCGGTTGAAGTTGAAGTAGTAGTATTAAAAGTAGTGATTATATCATCAGTTTCAACTATGGTAGTAGTTACTGTGGTATATTGAATAGTTAATTGGTTGGCAACAATTTGTCCGCCAACATAAAGATCTCCGCCGATGCCAACACCACCGGCAACAACCAATGCTCCGGTAGTAGTTGAAGTAGAACTTGTGGTATTAAAAGTGGTGATTATATCGTCTGTTTCAACGATAGTGGTAGTGACCGTGGTATACTGAATGTCTAATTCTTGCGCAACAATTTTACCACCAACATATAGATCGCCGCCGATGCCGACGCCGCCCGCAACAATTACCGCACCAGTATCTGTTGATATTGATGATGCAGTCGACAGAATTGTCGCAGTAGATGATACTACAAGGCCGTTTTTGACCTTGAAAGCGCTATTATTAACCATTGTCGTTCAGCTTCCCTTTCCACTTAAAGACAATGTATTTATGTAAAAAATAAAATAGGGCTCGCAAGCCCTATTTTGTGTAAGAAGCGTATGTGTATTACGCCGTGAGTGTAGTCCTTGCTACTTTAATAACCATGGCAGTTGGAGTGTAATTTGGAATAAATGATAGTGTCATGGTATTTCCACCAACGATGCCAGCATCAAACTCTCCCATCTCGCCTTGAGTGGTTGATATGGCGTATATGTTCATGTATACATTGGTTCCGTTGTGGAATAATAGCATTTCTTGAACATGTATCTTAGCACCATCGACTATCTGAACAAGATATTTGGCTGTTCTATAATTAGCAGTCAAGAATGTATCAAGATTCTGAGAACTATTTGTAGTGATAACATTGCTGGTATAATTGGCCAACAAACTATTACCACTGTATACCGCAGGAATCACAACATCGGTTGCTGTAGTTCCAATATGTACCGCACTACCTACTACTAGATCTAGTCCAATTCCAACACCACCAATGACCTGTAATGAGCCAGATGTGGTATTTGTTGCGTTGGTACTACTGGTTACTGTTATCGTCGGTGCTTCAATATTTCCAGGAGCGGTTAATTTACCATCGTTTCCAAAGCCCCAAGTATATTTGTCTGTTGCGTGATCATCCGATGTGATGATATTAGCACCGTATGCTGTACCTTTAAGTAATAATGGTCCAACATTACTGACATCGACTACATTAGAATCGTAACTGCTACCTATTAAAGCACCAGATGGTCTAATTTGTCCAGCAGCTAAGAATTCTGTGGTATGCCCAGCAGCGTTAATATGTACAGGATAACCAACATCTGATGATAAATCTAACGAAGTGGTGCTGGTAACCAGTGTGGTAATTATCTTACCGTTAACAGTTAGACTGGTAGTAACTGTGGCTGTTGTAGCAGTAAAGTTTGATACGACTCCGCCGGATACTAGCGCGCCATTGGAATATATATCACCAGCATATAACGCACCAGCGATACCAACACCACCTGCTACTGTCAGTGCTCCCGATAAAGTGCTGGTACTATTTTCAGTACTGCTAATTCTTAATTTATTAGTAGAAAGGTCTCCGCCAACATATAAATTCTGACTAATGCCCGCGCCGCCTTTTAATACAAAAGCGCCCGATGAGGTAGAAGTTGATTGAGTATTTGGAGCATTAATAGTTGCAACTATAGATTGAGAACCTACTCCGCCGGCAAAGAATCGAATAACACTACCAGTTGAGCTTGCACCAATTGACAAGTTACCTTGGCCTACAGTACTGGTAGTTCCTTGAACATATAGATAGCCATCATTTGGACCAACTGCGGTGCCAATACTACCGGACTGTGTACCATCCCAGTTGCCACTGGTTATACCCATGTCAATAAAGTTGGCAAAGTTTGCGCCATCGGCGCTGGTCAATACCCAATCAGTACTGGCCCGGGCACCGTTGTTGGTATTTTGGAAATTACTTTGTGCGTAATCGTTGATATTGGCAGTAAGTTGTAATACAGTCGACGGTAACGGAACATAGTCATTAGTTCCGGCATATAGGGCGTCAAATCCGTATTGATCGCCAAAGAACACACCTGTGATACCACTGACTTGATTGGTACCTATAATGTTGTTTCCAACTTTGATACTGCCACCAAAGAAAGCAGTACCATCTACACCTAGTCCGCCTTTGACATACAATGCGTTACTTGCTGTGGTACTTGTACTTTCAACAGTACTGCGTACAATCATCATGTCAGTTGTTACTGTGGTACCAACATAGATACCATTAGTAACTGTCAATGCGTAATTGGTTCCCGTAACATTGATATTGACAAATGTAGCGGTGGTTCCTTGTACGGTATCTAGTCCAACACCATCTAAGAATACGTTGCCGCCTACATAGATGCTGCCGCCTACATATAAGTCTTGACCAATTGCTGCGCCACCTGCTACTTGTAAAGTTCCAGAGTAAGTATTAGTAGCATTGGTACTGCCTGTTAATACTATGTTGGTAGTAGTAAATGTAGTTCCATTAAACACCAAACTGTTACTGAATCCAGTGACACCAGGAGCAGTTTGATAAGGAATTTGATTGGCCAGACCTGACTTGATATTGGTTGCAGTATTGGCGTAGTCCGGCGCATATTGATCTTGCCAATAAGGTAAACTATTTTTTACAAGTAGTACAGCACCTTCGTTGCCAATAGGCAGCGAATAAGTAACACCTGTGCTGGTTTGTACCAATAAACTACCTGCCGCACCGCCTGCTACATTGGTAGCAGTATTAGCGTATTCAATTCTACCTGTAAGATATTGTAGAGTTGTGCTATATGTTACATTGCTAGCATTTACCAATAATCCAGTTGGATCAGAGTATACGATACCAAAGTTGTTGCCACTTAAATTAGCGGCTTTTAATGTATTACTTCTAACTTCTCCATCGGCATATATATTACTAGCCGAGATACCACCTGCTACCTGTAGGGCACCTGTGGTTGTACTGGTTGCTGTGGTTACACCGGTAAGTTGTATGTATCCGGTTTTAAATGCGCCGTAGGTAGCTCCTGCGAATGTACCTGTGTTTGATTCTGCGCCGGATCCGTACCATTCTAAATATTTCGTATCATAGGCCAATACCAGCGCAGAATTTGTATCTGTATTATTGGCAAAATGATGGAATCTAAATCCAACATCTTTGCCGTCGCCGCCGGGCCATTGAGAACCTACGCCACCCGGAGGGGTATGTATTTCTATGATATTATCTGTGTAGTATGTATTGGTACTGTAAACATAAGTAGCAGTACCGTTGAATACTACTGTGTTGCTGAATACAGCTGGTCCCGATACGGTTAAATTCTTGTCAACCCATAATCCGCCAGCAACAAACAAAGCATTTTGACTACTAGTTCCAGTATTGCTAGAGGTACTGGCAACTACGAGATTTTTGTCAATATATACGCCGCCGGCAACTACTAGAGAACCATTTTTACTTGTATCTGCTAGTGCAGTATTGTTTAGGTGAGCAACACCGCCAATGTCAACTGTGCCACCAAAATCAGATGCTCCTGATCCTACTGTGAAAGTATTTGTACCAGTAACAATTAAGGCACCGCTGAAAGTGTTTAATGCTCCGCGAAATTGTGTATTACCGTCAACCGCTAGTGTGCTGTATAAATGAGTGGTTCCTGTTACATTAAGATTACCATATACGACTTGGTCGTTCATTACAGTCAATTGTGTGACTGTTGTGATTGTAGCGGTTAATTGAGCTAATGTGCTTTGACCTGCTACATTTAATGTATTTTGTAATTGTGTTGGACCGTAAACACTAGCAGTAGAGCCTACTATTAAATTTTGAGCGATTGCAGCACCGCCCATGATCTGTACCGTTCCGGTTTGTCCCGTTGAACTGGTAACTGCGATAGTTCCCTCAACTGCCAACCCAGATTTTAAAATAAAATCTTGGGTAAATGATGTTAGTGCCATTTTAGTGTGTTCCTTTTGTACTGCCTACTCTATACTGTCATTGCTGTCCTTAATACTTTTATTAGTTTACTAGTTGGATTAAACGCTGTGTAATACAATCTAACAAAATTATCATTCTGTACATCTGCAGCAAAATCTCCTAAGTCGCCCGCCGACCTTACTGCTCCGTATTCTGTAGCAAAAACCTGTTGATTATTGTTTACTATTAACATAATTTCAACAGCTTCAAATTCTGCTCCTGCTCCCATTCCTTCATCAACTTGAATTAGGTATTTGGCAGTCCTATATTGATCTGCTGGATACCTATCAATTTCTGTAGTGTTCGTTGTATTTATTGAAATCTGTGTAGAATCCAGGATAGCATCTGCTATCTGTAGGCTCTCAGAATTGATGCGTCCTCCTACTCCTAAGCCGCCAGCAATGATCACTGCGCCTGTGGTAGTGCTGGTAGAATTGGTAGTATTAGTAAAATTCACTATGTTAGTGGTGGTTGTACCTCTATCAGTAACTGATTGTAAGGTAGATGTATTAGAAAATACCAAAGAATTGGTCAGTGTATTATTTTGGATTTTGATATCAGTACCGGCTGCGAAAAGAGGTCTGTAAGTAGCAGTGGTAATAATTTCTGCTCCTACCATGGTGCCGGTATTTGCAATGTTAACCATGCCACCAACATATAGATCCTTACTAATTCCTACTCCGCCTGCTACAGTTAACGCACCTGTGACAGTACTAGTTGAATTGGCAGTGTTTAATATTCGTATACTATTGGTTGTGGTGTTGCCTCTATCGGTTACAGTTTGAAGTGTGCTGGTATTTGAAATAGTATAACTTGTACTAGTGCTAGTAACGGTAGTAAATATAGCAGTATCTGTTCCTGCGTAGAGTAATATTTTTCTAGCAAAACTATCAAGTGTGCTAGTGGTTATGATCTGTGCGCCGCCTATAGTACTAGTACTTCCAATATTGACGGCGCCGCCAATACCAACACCGCCAACAACTGTTAATGATCCAGTAACAGTTGATGTAGAAGTAGCAGTACCATTAACTGTTGTAAAGGTGGAGGTAAAATTTGTTACTATTTGAGAGTCATTGGTGAATATCGCCCAAGAATTAGTTCCTGTGCTATATCTGTAGGTTCTACTTCCTATACTGTAGAGTTGTAAATTGTACGCCGGGGTAGGAAAATTCAAATTTGTCATAGTTTAAAACTTTATAATATAAAAATCTGTAACCAAAATCGGCTACCACTATCATTAATATATTGATATCCTGCTCTGTTATCTGAATCTATCCAATAATCTCCAATTCTAGGATATGTATGTGGACTAGAGCCTACGGTAGTTTTTGGACTATATAGTAGATAATTTTCGTCAGGATTACCTGTAACAACACCATATATACTACCTAAAATTGTAGCAGTATTGGTTATAGTTAAATTTGGAGCAGTTAGTGTCTTATCATTAGTCTGATAGGTCAACAGTGAATCTGCATCTAAAGGACCATAATCGCTAATAGTTTCACCTAATACTAGATAATACGGACTGTTGGGTACTACAGGATTTATAAAAATATTTTCAGAGTTGGTAGCGGTACCTGCCGATAGACCACCAATTGATTGCCAGGTTGCTGTAGTACCGGTAGCAATCAATACCTGTCCAGCACTGCCTATTGGTATGAATGCTGTGGTATCTGGTGCCGATTGAATTGGTATGCTACCTCGATAGCCGCCCATGATATTATTTGTTTTATCAATAGCACCATCAATGGAATTTATAAAGAAATGATCTACTGTTAATGTATTAACATATAAATTTCTAAAATAGCCATCGTTGCGTTTATTATAACCAATGGTCATAGAATCTATAGATCCAACAGTGTTGGGATTTATAATAACTGTGCCGCTCGATGTAGGAGTCAGTGTCACTGTTCCTGTACCAGCAACAGTCAACGCACGGTTTAAAACAGTGTCGTTATCAACAATAAGATTGTCAGTAATATAAGCGCCGCCTAGTACGATAAGAGCACCATTTGGTTGAACGGCATAAACTGTACCACTAGAAATATAGTTGGTAAATGTTGTTCCATTGACAGGTGTAGTCAATAGTCTATCATAGTACAACGAGAATGTATTGGTAGTAAGATTTTTTACATAATACACATTATTATTAATTTGTGTAGTTCCTTGAATACCTGTTATTATTACATCTTCTCCGCTGGTAAGTCCATGACTAATACTTGTTACCACTACCGGAACAGTGGAAGTATTGATATTACTAACGGTGTTTAATTGTGTAAGAGGACTCGCTGTGGTACCAAGACCTAGACCGGTATCTGCATTTAATTGTAGATAGCCGCCGCCATCATAGTATAACATTGAGCCAATGTTGATCTGATTATCAACGCCGTCACGTAGATTATCGCCGCCAATGGCAATATTTCCGTTACCGTGTGTCATGTTTATACCAACTTCGTGTCCCACAAAGAAATTATAGGAACCTGTGGTCAAGTTTGGAGCAATATCATGCCCAAGGAAAAGATTTAATCTTCCATCAATTAATTCGTCGCCGGAATAATTACCTATAGCAATGTTAGATTCTGCTAGACCGCCGGGCACTGTACCCAACTTCTTTAAAGCACTATCACCAATGGCAATACTGTTTAAAATTCCAGTTCCTGAACTTAATGCGTATCGTCCGATGGCTATTGATTTTAACGATGTATCTAGTCCGGTTAAAGTATCATATCCTATGGCGATTATTGCTTGTCCGGGATAAGCATCGTTCTGTGCTCTAGCATCACCGCGAACTACTATGTTGTTAAGACCTTGATATCCTTGCCCAATAGTTAATCCGTTGACATGTATGTCTTTTCCTGCCCATAGGCCATCACTTATACCAATGCCGCCCTGGACTATCAAGGCACCGGTATCGGTTCCTGTATTTGCTATACCGCCTGTTACAATAACTTTGCTGGTACCTGTGGCAACTATACGTATATTTTGATAAGGTAGATTGCTATAGAGTTCGCCCTGATTGAATTCAATATTTCCTAAACTAGATCGATAGGTGGTTATTAATGAAGAATCGGTAACAACTGTATATCCAGTTGAAGTTGTAGGAGTAGGAGGCAACTGCGGTTGTGCAGTAGCCAATGTTATGTATTGATTGCTACCTCCTGAACGTAGTACTGACCCGCTAATTAATGATGGCATTATTTTTATTCTCTATAATATGTTAAGCGTTAGCAGTCTCTAGTATGCTCAATACCAATTGTAAGGAATTATCAGCACTAGCATATGCTCTTATACTATCTAAACTTTCAATAATCATTTTTCCTGATAATGGAGAAGCAGCATCGCTTGGAGGAACACCAAAGTTTTTCAATAAGTAACTATCAACATTTGCAAGTTGTGCTCCGTTTCCTTGGGCGTCTTGTAAGACCGGAAGTCTCCTATGATGTAGGAAACTAATAGTATGTGTTGCGGTTGTAAAATTGGCTATTTGTGCCATTAATACAATAGATGTAACACCAATCGGCGCTGTATAAACCGTAGAATTAGTCACGGTTGTTAATACCTGTGTTTTGGTTTTAAATGTGTTTAATGGTAACTGTGCCATATTTTATCCTTTTTATCTTCCAGCTTCAATTGCTAATATAAATGGTGTCATGTTAGCAAATAACGATTTAGTAAATGTTCTTCCGCTCAGTACGCCGGTTGCTTGACTAATAACCAACCCTTTACCAATTCTAAAATCACCGTTCTGATCGGTTGAAGTAAAGAATACCGCACCATAATTCAATTGAACAGTTTCTTTTGATTGTACAGGGTCAGCTCTGCCCACCTGAGGTAATGCTCCGTAATTGGTACCTGCGCCAACATATTCAAATAGATATCCACTGGCACTGATATAACTACGCTGATAGAAGTTTACTGTAGCACCATCCGGAAATAATGCTGTATTAGTCACTGCCTCGCCTAATTCTACTATATGATGAGTGCCTGCTCTTGACCAGTAACTCAGTCCACTCATAACAGAGTTATAAGTTCCGCCAGATTCTATATCGTATATCAGTCTTTGTAATATTAATCTAACATCTCTATCGCATTTATCTTTGTTATAATTATTACCAGGATAGGTAGTTTTAACAAACGCATTAACCTCTGCGGCAAAGAAATCTAAATTAGCGTTAATCAAAGTAACAGCACTTCCTGCTCCGGCAGGTATTGTTCCTTTTTTCTTTAAGGCACGCGGTGGAACTACTGCCTTAGCGGCCGTGATATCAGCAGCATTAATTATATTAATAATATTACTAAATCTAGCATCTATAAATGTTTGAGCTTGAGCTCCGCCGGTAATCAATGGCAGAATTATCTGAGTAGACGTTGATGTTGTTTGATACAGAGACCCTACAGTGGTGTTGGCAATAACATTATCTACTAAAGAACTCAAATAACCAATCGCAGCAGCGTGACTTTCTATTTGATCATTAGGAACTACTGTATTTCCTGTAAACGGATCTTGATAAGTTAATCCTTCTGACGATAAAATATTAACATCGAGTGGTTTAGGGTTAGTTGCTATACTACTGGATAATACTGTGTAATAAGCATTTCCGCAGAAATATAAAGTAAAATATATAGGGTTATTAACTTCGCCGCCGCCGCTGGTTAGTGCTTTTGATAATGTTATGGTATTATAACCTAGATCTGCTACAACAGTTCCTGTAGCAGCATATCTTATACCGTTGTCATCATATTCTCTACCTTGCTGATCTCTTATATATACAGTATTGCCTACGGCAATATCGCTGTTATCAACACCGGTTAATACAATGGTACCGGTTGTTAATAAATTAGTACTAGGCTGGGCTGTTAAGAATCCAGGAAATCCTTGAGCATTAAGTTGATCAACATATGTTGAAGTTGCCGGATCGTAAACTTTCAAAGGAGGTACAACTTCCATAATCAAACTAATATGTGGTCTATCTGCTGTATCTGGTACAAATAATTCTACAGTTCCTCTATTTGGCCAATATCCATTTGGATAATATTGATTGAAACCATCGGGTCCTGGAGTATTTGGATAAGCGGTATATATAGGATTATATACTGTACCGGAGAATGCTCTTGTACCATATCCTTTAGAAACAAGACATAAGTCACCAAAGTTATTATTGGAGTTTGTAATACTAGCAATACCACCATTATCGGTCTGTACACCTACACTGCAGAAAATAGTAAACACAGAAACTAACTGGGCATATCCATTATTGGTAACATAAATTCCACGTCCACCTTGTGTTACCTGTGTATAGGCATCATAAACAAAAGACTGGATTGGTGATATATCGCTAATTACTGCTCCGTCTACTAAGCTACCTCCCATACCGCCAATTGGATCTAATTTTCTACTATCCCAAGTGGTCGATGTTCCTGAATATTGAATACTCAATGCTTCAACTGTATTGTCTTGTAAAGGCTGTACATAAACATCTCCAAAATAGAGAGTAGCATTTGTACCAAATCCCACAGTTGGTTCGCTTAGACCAATTAGATATCTATTGGTATCAATTAAAGATACAGAAGTAACTTTTGGCGGCAGCTTTACATCTGCACCATTTATTCCTGTCAGCGGGGTGAGTCCTCCACCGGCATAATATACCGGTGCTGCTTTAGGTCCATTGGTCACAATATTCGCTATAATACCAAAGTTACGGGTTACAGCCTGTGTAGGCATGTAGTCACCACCATACTGGAAGAATGGATTGATTACTTGCGTCGCGATTGTGCCTGTTACACTTGTAACTGTAGTATTAGCAATTATTTGACTCGCAATTGATGATATATAATTTATAGCGGCAGTTGTAGTTGTAGCTTGTTCTGCAACGGAATTATAACCTTGACTCCAATAAGATAATCCTGCTTGGACACTTTTACTATTTCCGCCTAGTAGAATATCTTGGCTGACAGCATCTACCAGTAGTCCAGTATCTCTGAAGCACTTATCTTGATCGTAGCTAAATGCTCCAGCATTGTATGTTTTATCAAGGTATGCCAACACTTCCGCTACTAAAAATGCTTTATTAGTTTCTATAATATTAAAAGCATTTACAACACTAGTGCTGGTTGTTACAGTCGAGCCAATAAGACTTGCCACATGTGAACCCGGCCCATTTAAGATAATATCGTTTAATACATTTATTTTGCTAAAGACCGATGCCTGTTCAGCAGAAGTAGCCAACGGTAGCCCAACTGTTTGTTTTACTTTAGTTTGTTCTGGTGTGATCAGCAATGTAGGATTAATCAACATGGCTGCGATAGTTTGACTCAAGAATGTAAATGCTCCAACCGTTTGCGTTCTTTCTTGAGGAATTACAGTATTGGCTCCGTTAAATCCATAATATGCTAATCCACTTTGAATAGATTGTCTATTGCCACCGTGTAACAAATCAAATGCTATGGATCGAACAATATAACCTATATCTCTTCTGCAGGTAGTATCGTTGTACGTAAAACCGGGTGTTTTAGTTGCTTCAATATAGGCAATTATTTCATCCTGTATATAATTATTATCTAAATTTGCCAACAATATATTGTAAGCATTCTTGACTGATAATAAATCACTGACCGGTCCGTTAGGTACAATTTTATCAGTCCAGCCTTTATTGTTACCTTTCAGTATTGAAATAATGATATCAAAGTTTTTACTTAATACCCCTGCCTCGGTTACTGTAGCAGATTCAAGGGCAATATCTTGAGTACTTCCGCTATATCTATTCACTAAATCGTCAGCTGGTGTGATATTTTGAATAATTTTAACGCTTAAATCTTTAAGGTATTTTATGGCATTAGTGGTTGTAGTTAATTCATCTGCGATAGTTCCTATATAGCTGTCTTGGCTCCAATATTGTAAACCCGAAAAAGTTATCTGGCTATCATCGGCACTAGGATATAATAAATCAAATGCTAACGAATCAATAATAATGCCTGTATCTCTACGGCATTTTATTTTATTATATGGAAGATATCCTTCGGGTTGCGGATATACCAAATTCCAATTGATATAATTTAAAGTATTTTCTTGAATAAACTTTCTGTTGGCCTGTAGCAATATTTCAGCACTGACAAAAGCAGCATCCGGGCCAGTACTATTGTAAACAGCAGGAGCAGCATCTGGGCCATTATTAATAATAGTTGTGATTATATCAAACAGTTGTACAATTGAATCAGCAGCAGCATTACCACCTGTTAGCACAGTATTAATAACCTGTTGATATTTTCCTGTTCCGGTTAATAGATCTGTACAAGGTACATTGTCTATCACATTTAAACACAGAGATTTTAAATATTCAATACCAGCAGAAGTTTGTGCCTCTTGTCCAGCAATAAGACTTACCACTCCCTTGTAGTAAGCCAGGCCGCTTTCAACTGCTTTTTCATTTCCACCAAAAGAAGCATCGTATGAAATATTTTCTACTAGGATACCGACATCTCTAAAACAGAATTCTCTACTGTAATCAAAATTATACCATATGCTGCTAGAAACAGCACCATATACAGCGATTTGTTCATTTATATAGGCTACAACTTGTTCCTGTAGGAAAGGTTTACTGGCCAGCAATAGTGTTCTAGCATCAAAGAATCCTGGATTTTGTTTACCGGCATTGATTGACATACCTTGTACAATAGTACCAGTACCAACATTTACTATTATAGTAGTAGTATTGGACAACCATGTACCTGTACCAACTGCAGCAGGTACTTGTACAGTTTGATCTGGAACAAACATAGTACCATCTTTTAACCATGGACCGCTTTGATTAGTACAGTTTTGTATGTATGGCGAATGGAATAAGTCAATACGCGCATCACCTGTCAAAGGAGGAAATGCTGTGGCAAACGCACCTCTATTATAGCCTGCGGCATAATCGCCCGGTAGTAGGCCGCTACGGCCATTTAAAAATTGCATGCCTGCTAGATAACACCCTGAGTTTAAATGGAATAAATCTTGTGTTTTATTAATTGGTTCAACGCTGGTAGTTCTAAGATCGGAACCAACTATACTGGTATAAGGTTTTAATTGTATAGGATTATCTTCAAGATAAAATCCCGCAGAAACTTTAATCTGTGTGCCAGATTGGTAGTAAGGGCTATTGACTGCTCCAGTGATAGTACGGCAAGCACGACTGGCATCTTGTGCACGACCATCATTGGTATCGTTACCGTCCATGGTTACATAAAGTACATTGGTTACTACAGGAGATGTTCCAATTGGATTAACACCTCGTACTCTAATGTCACCAAATATGTCAGTGGTACCACCTGCCGGTGTTAATGATATATTATCTGTTCCAAGAGAGGTCAATGTCTTGGCATAAACATTGTCAAGATAAGCATCAGACCATCGGGCTCCTAGTGATCCTAGATTACTCAATAAATCATCGCCTGGTACAATATCACCTTGGATATGAATATCGCCTAGTATACCAACACCGCCGGTAACAGTGAAAGCACCAGTAACAGGACTAATAGAAGGAGCACCGGATTCAACTGCCATCTTTTCAGATGTCAACATTCCTGTTCCAGGATTGTATGTTAGTCCTCCGTCGCTATTATTTACATTTCTATTATCGGCATAGAGGATAGATCCATATTGTATCAATCCAGCCGGGTCAGTAAACAAAGGAAAGAATTTGGCATTTTCATTTGTGTTAACTACTGTAATATTTGTAGAAGTTGTGGCAGAATTGGCTTGGGCAATACGACCGTAGATAAACCCGCCTACTCTTACATCGCCCTCAACTCCTAGACCACCGGAAACGTGAACAGCACCATTAGTAGGATCTGTTGTTGGCGTTGTGTTAGTTACATTCAGTAGCCCAGATACATTGGTACCACTGGCTGCTAACTGTGTAACTGATCCAGATACGGTTACTGTTCCGTTGTTAGATTCTGTAATGCTACCATTCTGCGCGCCGGCGATACTGGATACCGATCCACTTTGTGGTGATAACGATCTTGTGCCCGATACTCTTGTTGCCATTTTCTATTCCTTTAGAGTATTTATTGTTTTAATGAATTCGTAACTCAACAGCATCCACTAATGGAGTAGATTTGTGAGGCCAATTAGGGTGAGATTTAAATCTAATCACCACTCCGAATGTAGGATCTTGTAGGGTTTGTTGTGTAATTCCACTGCTATCCCATAAAGAACTATTGCTGCCGTATATTTTAATAGGAGATAAATCCATTGTAGCTTGATTTTCTCCAACAGTATTACCATCATAATATAAAAATATTTCATCGTCCATGATTCTACCAGATCTGTTCATGGTTAATCTACATTCAATACCTGATATTTCAGATGGTAGATTACTAAATTGGAATCCTGCTGTTCTTAAGAAATATGTTTTCATCAATATATCGTGTTTTGGCTGTCGAGCTATATGTAATAGAGGTTTTTGTGTACAAACAAATCCACCATCTAAATTTCTTAGCTCTCTAAATTGAGTCGAATCGTTCCACTGTATATGTACATCTTCGCCGCCGGGTTCGGCATATTGAGAAAATATAGTAGGCAAGGTCCACGCGGTAGTCATACCAGTATTTACCTAAATGATTTCGTACACACATAACGACAAAGGACTCCTGAGAGTCCTTTGTTGATACTCTATAAAATTTTTAGATTGTATGAGCAATACTTACTGTACCAGTAGTAGGGGTAGTAATATTCCATCCAGCAACAGCACCGGCGGCATATTCAAATCCAGATCCACCGTCTAGATACTGAGTTAAGTTGGCACGATGCGCAGTTAATTTACTAACAAAATATGTACTGTTTAAACTGTCGGTAGCAATTAGATTCATAGTACCTGCGGTAAGAGTAGAAGTGGTGGCTAATATACATTGTCCTCGCCCGTCGGCATTTTGTACCAAGTAACGACGACTAGCTTCTTGCTTGATAATGTCTCCATTTGTACGTTGACTTCCGCCCACAATATATGAATTGATTGCTAGAGCATTAGTAACAGTAGTGGTCAACGAAGCAACTAATGCTGCGCTTGATCCAAATGTAGCATTTAATGTAAAAATGCTACTTGTATTTAAATAACCAGCTCCTGGATCTGTAATAGTTACAGAAGCGATTGTGCCGGTGCCGTTTACTGTAACATAACCGGTTGCTGTAGATCCTCCAGTGATTTGCGGAGCACCAAATGTGATACTGGTACTAGTTGTTCTATATCCAGATCCGGCGGCTGCTACCGTAATTGCAGCAATACCTTCGCCACCTACACCGCTGCCTAATTCCACATTGCTGCCGTCTGGTGTATTTAAATTACCAAAAAATGTTTTCTTAATTGGACGTCCCATTTTGTTTCTCCTTAAAAATAAAACTAGTAGATTCTATCTACTACGCGGTGGGGTTCCGCATAAACTCCCAGGATGAGAGTGAACAGTGTATTTAGTGTACGGTCAACAAAAAACCCGCCGAAGCGGGTTTTATGTATTAAAATAATCCTTGGATTATTTGTAGCTTGTTTTAGCAGAATTGATGCTAACTTTACCCAAATAATCTGCGGCATTTCCAAGACTGCTAGCAGTATTTGAAAGTTCCACATAACCATAACGGGTCAAGAAGCCAACTACTGGTTCAAAAGTAGCTGGGTCTAGAACAACACCAGAACTCATCAAAGGAATATATGGGCAATAGAACGCAGCAGCATCTGCTTCGCTAGAACCTTTGTATCCAATTAGAACTTGGTTGTCTTGGATTGATTGTGAACCGCTATCTGGTAGATAAGCGTCAACATAAACACGCATAGCGCCATTCAATGTACCAACAAACTTGGTGTTTGTAGGTGCTTCAAATGTACCTTCTGTTGTACGAGCAAATGCGCTGGTAGTAGCAGATTGTAGAATTGTCAATGCTTGGTTAGAAACAACAGCCCAGTTACCAGAACCACGACGTGTACGTTGAGCAATCAAGTTGCTTACACGGTTAATTTGGATAGCTAGAGCAGCGTGCTCATCGCCCACGAATGTAGCAGTACCACTGACCAAAGATTGGTCATATGTTTCTTCTACAGTACCTAGAGCACGTAGGCTTGCTAGGATTTCTTGGTCGATTTCAGCTGTGATTTCTTGTGCTAGAGCAGCCATGATTTCAGCTTCGATATCAATACCTTGTTGTGCTTGTGCATCTTGTGCAGCCTCAAAAGTCCAACGAGCGGATAGCTTACGGCTTTTCGCTTCGACTGGGCTCTTCAAGATCTGGATGCTCATACGCTTACCTGGTGTACCTTCAAGAGTACTTGTAGCAGCAGCCTTTGGAGTGCTTGAGCTATCATTACCAGAATATGCTTGAGCAATCTTGAATGGGCTTAGTGCTTCTTCGCCTGCTGTTACTTCGTTAGAACCATCAGCATAACGTACACGCAATGTATGGATCTGTCCAACTGGACCTGTCATTGGCTGAACACCGATGATTTCGTTAGCGATAACTGTAGGCATAACACGACGGATAACTGGTAGAATAACACGGTTAAGTGTTGCTACGTTACCAGCACTTGTTGCGCCAGCGGTTGCGCTTTCAGACAAACTGCGACGTGTATTCTCTAAACATACGTTCATAGATGCACGACGGTTTCCAGTTAGGCCTTCAAGCAGCGCTTCTTTGGTCTCTGACCATCTTTCGTTTAATAATTGTGACATTTATTGTCTCCTTGAATTTAATTATTTTAGACCCGCTAGTTTGCGGATATCTAATATATTGTCTAAGCCTACCTCTGGCTTGCTCTCACGGTTTCCAGTTACTTCAGAACCTTCACTTAGCATGACCTTTTTATCGGCTGGCTTACGTACTTGTCCTTCCATCACTGCTGGTAGGTATTTGTCGAAAGATTCATTTAGTTTCTTGGTTGGAACGGATTCCAATAATTCTTTCATGATGTCTCTCTTACTAGCATCCAACGGTGCTAGCAACTCGCTCATAGCGGCTTTGCGTTCCATCAAATCTTTTGTAACGCGAAGATCGCGTTGTACAGATTCTACTAGGTTTGCTTTTTCCGATACGACTTGTTGTGCTTCTGCTAGTTCTTGATCTTTCTTGGCGATAATCTTTAACAATTTACTTGTTTCAGATTTTTCGTTTAGGAAGGAACCGGCAAACTCTTGTGCATACGCTTCATAAATTTTACGACCAAATTCGTTGTTACGAGCACTATCAATATCTTCTTTCAATTGCTTGATTTCAGATGTTAATTTTTTAGTGACTGCGTTTTCAACTACTTGGGCGCTACGTTGAATGAATGTCTGCTTAATATCTTCAAACTTGCTTTTTGCTTCACGGACTAACTTAACTTTTGTTTCGGCTAGATCACGCTTGTCAATAGCAAACTCGCTGATTTCTTTTGCTAGAGCACGTACTACGAATTGCTCTAACTTACTAAAATTCTCAGAAACTTTCTTGCGATCATTTTGGAATTCTACAACTTCTTTACCCAATTGCTTGATAACAAAACCTTGTAGTTTTGCAGCATCTTCAGCAATACGGGTTTGGTATGCTACTTTTGCTTCGGCTAGTGCTTTCTTATCATTGTGCAATTCGGCCATCTCTACGGCCAATCTTTCGCTTAACATCTTGTCAATTGCTTCAACCATGACAGTCTTATCATGACTGTATTTTTGTGCAAACTCTTCGCGAAGTTCTGCGGTGACTTGGTCGCGATTCTCTTGAATCTTTGCAGCAAAGGCAGATTCAATAACAGATCTTGTTTCTTCTGTCATCACTCCTGACTCTACTAATTGTTTGAATGCGTCCATTTTTTTCTCCTCGGGCTTTATTTTAGACCTTTAATAATATTCAAGAGACTCTCTTGAAGATACTTCTGGGCCTTTGGATCTTCTTTTACTTCTTGTGCTACTGTGAATGCCCTCATTCCTCCACGAGCATTCATTAAATGTTCGTAGACTGGAGTAGGATAAGCACCAGGAGCGCTCGGTTGAGCTACCACGTCCACAGTAATAATCTCAAAATCAGATACATGGCCATTCATGTCGTTAACGTTTCCGCTACCACGACTGCTAACGCCAAGTTTTACTCCGCTTTCAAGCATTGTACGAACTAGGTTTCCCATCGGTGTTGGAAGGATTTTCATCTTTCCATAACCATTAGGACCTTCCATCCACATCTGAGTGATCATATGGGATACACGGTCTAAATTTACTTTTAAATCATCTGGATGATCTACTTCGCCTAACACACTGTAACCGTTTTGTAATTGCTCGTTTAGTGTTTTCACAGCACGTTCAATTTCATCTACAGGATAGACTCGTTGATTAGCGTTGCGAATACCACCTTGGATGGCAATGCCTTTCAAGTGAAGGCTTTTACCATCTTTGTCATCCGACTCCATTACGATGCCGGATTGATCAAAACTCAGGTGTTCTCTTAGATAGGCTAGTTTCATCTAGTTGCTCTAATTAATTAGCTGGCTTTAAGAATTGCTTAACAGCGCCAACACTGGTTTGACCAGCTTTGTCGCCTGTGCCAGAACCTACTGGACCTGGAGTCTTGTTGTTACCTGGATATCCAGAACCAACTTTGCTTAGATTCTTAACGCCCATTTTTCCACCAGGAACATTTCCGTTACCAGTTTTCATAGCTTGTGCGTTCTTGACTAAACCACCAGTTTTACCTGTTGGGCTTGTACCTGTGTTGTTACCTTCGCCTGTGTCTCCTCTAGCAATATTGCCAGCGGTAGCACCTGTTGTAGGCTTACCTTTACCAGAACTTACTGGACTTTTGCCAGCTACTGGCTTGCTTTGTGTTTCACCCGAACCGGCACCGGCATAGTCACCGTCGGTTTTTTGGCTGTTCTTTTCCCAGTCGTTACCAACTTTCTCAACGTATTCACGTGTCATGCGACGGCCTTCATGCATACCCATCATCATGCCTTCGTCTTCGTCGCCCATTCCCGGCTCTTCTTCGTCGCTGCCAAAGCCACCATGTGATTCTTCACCACCGTGGGCCATTTCTAGTTCAGCAAATGCTGCTTCAAGTTCTTCGATAGCGTTCTTGATGTCCATGATTGCGGAATCTTCGTCACCTTCACCACCTTCTTCATCATCGCCCATGTCGCCCATTCCAACGTCACTGCCTAGGTCGTCGGCTGGGTCACCGCCCATGGTATCTTTTTCTTCGTCGCCATCCATCATGTAAGAATCTTCTAGGTCCATGTTTTCTTCAACAGACTCATCATCTTCTTCTTCGGCTTCGTCCATGGATTCATCATCTTCTTCCGAAGCTTCGTCCATTTCTTCTTCTTCTTCCTCATCGATGAGGTTTTCGTAAATGCTTCTAGATTGTTCTACAACGATTTCGTGGAAAAGTTCATTGGCTTTATCCATTTCTTCGTTAACTAGTAGATCTAACAATTGTTCAAATTTGGTAGACATTGCGTATTTCTCCTAAAATTAGTTGCGGCAAGGCTGTGTTGTATTTACAACCTTCGTGTAATACCGATATGAAATAGGCCTAAAACGAGCCGTTTTGACCAAAATGATGATAATTTTTAATCTGTTTCTGACAAAAATATTTAGTTTCTGTCAAAAAAAAGTTAAACTATCAGTTTATGCAACTGCTGCGTCCGGTGGCGGAGCAGCATACATTTTCTTAATTAACACTAACTCTTTCTGTTTTTCTTTATCGTGCGATTCGGCAGCACGACGTATATTGTTGATCATTCCTAGTGTTAATCGAGTTTTACGCAGGTCAGTTTTCTTTAATATGCCAGTATCATTTTTACTGAGATACCTATTGTCATCCTGAAGATCTGCGTGATCACGATCAAAATAAATGAATTCTTTTAACAACATAATATTATATTTATGCTGTTGGCGCCGGAGCACCAGGAGCAGCACCTTCTGGAGCAGCAGCACCCGGAGCAGCACCTGCTTCACCTTCCGGTGGCGGCGGAGGACTGCTCAATGAACTGATGTCTCCTGACATGTTATTAGCAGTAATACCTGCGCTGCGTAATTCCCCACTGGCATTAACTGTATCTTCATCATCGATGTTTTCTTCTTTCCACTGACTTTCGTTCTGTGCTATTTCTTCCCTAGTTAGCCCTAAGAAGCGTTCCATGGCAAATCGTTTACTAACCCACGGTATTGCCATCATGGTATTAAAAGTATTGACCCGGGCAGTATCCATTTCGCTTTGACGATAACTGGCAAAGTTCTGCGGAGGATTGAATTTTAAATCAAATATGTTGCTATCAACATTGATACCGTTGCTGTGTAGATACATCTTGAACTCTGTATCAAACGGCTCATTGATTAAACTTTGTAGGCGTTCACAATACTTGTTAAATCTTAACTCTTGTATGTATGCTGTTCCAACACGTCCATCATTGAAGTTACTTCCTCCGTCGTCAGAGCCGGTAGGTAGATAAGAACTAGGTATACGTAGAGCACGAAACAACTTATTGGTAAAATACTTAAGATCATCAATTTCTCCTAAATTTTGCCCGCCTTGTAGTATTTCTACTTTACTTCCTCGCCCTTCTGCTGTCTGAGGAAAGAAGTAATCTTCATTGATACTCAAAGGATTATATCCAGCATCTACTACACTTTGACCACCACCTGTTGTACTAGGAATACGTCGCTGATTAACTTCGTTTTTTACACGCTCAACAAAACTCATGGCCAAGTGACTAGGCATGTTACCTACATCTATATAGAACACACGACGTTCCGGAGCACGTTGTATACGGTAGATCAAGATAGCATCTTCTAGTAATTCTTTTTGTTTGAATACCTTGAAGATACCTTCCATCAAACTGTTGCCAAACGGAAAGTTATTATCTAATCCTTCGCTCATGCTGATGTGAATCACATGACGTGCATCGATAGCATATTGGTTTTGATTCTGTCCAAATCTGCTGCTGTTGGTACTGGTTGGAAAACTACCTACCATTCCTCTACTGCCGCCGGCACCGCCTTGTCCACTGCCATAACTGCCGCCAAATTGACTACCGCCGCCCTGCTGGTTGCTGGGCTGTATGGCAGTTGTGGCCAGTGCTTCAAAATTGGGATTGAAGTCACGGATCATGTATTGCTCAGGCTTCTTGCCTTCGCTTTCATTCACAATGATCTTGTCAACTTTGGCAGGGTCTACATATAACCATTTTTGTGTTTCTGGATCACGCACAAAGAAACTGTCGCCGTATTTGAAAGCATTTCGGACAATTTTAAAAATCCGTACTGGAAATTTATTTGCCTTACACCACTGCTGTAGATATTTTTTGATGATCTTTATTTCAGTACCATTGGCTTGTTCTTTGAATTTGATTGTAAAAGGAGTTCCGTTTTCATCGTTTAGTTGAGTACAGAATTCTGCCAATATATCAAACGCAGCATTGACTTCGCTGTCGCTATCCATGGTATCGTATTGTCCATAGCGCTCTAACCGATTTGGGTGACCGGCATAGACATCTGGTAGATAACTGCTGTAGTTTGTTCTACTAGGATTGTTGCCCAACCCGGACATCATGCTTCCGCTCACCGGACTTAATTTACCCGATGTATTAACAGGAGTGAAATATTTTTTCCATCCGGCCATATTATATTTCTCCGTTACTGTGTTGTTTATTATTCATTTGTGCATTTCCTAATTAAGCGAATGCATTACCGTTAAGACTTTTAGTAGCCTCGTGAGTTTTCTTGGTATTGTCTGCTGTATCCTTGATATATCTCAATAGATCTTTCATCGTAGTATTTAAGGAAACTAGCTCAGTATGTGTTTTTTCTTCCAGGCTAGGTCCTTTATCGCCGAACAGGCCAGCAGATAATTTTTTAGCCCCTTCTGACAGAGGAGGCAAATCTGCTGTTTCTTTCTTGACTGAAGATGCTGTTAGGGCCATTTTAAATATACTATCAAATGCCGTTGATCCGGGTAGAGCATCTTGTCGTGGGCCTAAATTAACAGTTGCTAGTTTGTCACTTACTGAACCAAGTTTATTAGCAGCTTCTAATAGAGTAGAAGTTGCCTCAGTAAATTCCGGTGACCCTGGTCCGGATCCTTCTTTGGCTTCATCGCCTCCGCCAAATAAACTTCCAACAAATCCTGCTATTCCGCCAATAACATCGCCAATCATGCCCAGTATATTGGTAAGTTTATCTACCACAAATGATATAGCAGCCGATATGCCATCAAACACAGATGATACCAAATCACCAATCATTCTAAATGGTGCTGACATTATATCCCATACTATACCAAACGCACCGGAGATACTGTCTACTATTCCGCTGAATACTCCGGCAATACCATCAAACACAGATGATACTAAATCACCAATCATGGTAAATGGCGCTGATATCGCATCCCATACTATACCAAATACACCTGAGATAATGTCAACCATTCCACCAAATACTCCAGTAATACCATCTACAACCGATGATACTAAATCACCAATCATGGTAAATGGTGATGATATAATATCCCATACTGTACCAAATATTCCTGAGATACTGTCCACCATTCCACCAAATACTCCAGTGATACCATCTACAACCGATGATACTAAATCACCAACCATAGTAAACGGAGATGATATCGCACCCCATACTGTACCAAATGCTCCAGATATAATGTCTACCATGCCACCAAATACACTAGTGATACCATCCACAACCGATGATACTAAATCCCCGATCATGGTAAATGGTGCTGATATCACCGTCCATACTGAACCAAATGCGCCGGATATACCATCTACCATGCCACCAAATATACCGGCAACAGCATCTGCTACACCCGATACTAGATTACCAATTGAAGTAAATGGTGCTGATATCGCATCTCCTATCTTGCCAAATAAGCCAGTAATACCATCTACCATGCTGCCAAATACACCTGTGATACTATCTACAGCCGATGATACTAGATTGCCTATCTGTTTGAAAGGCCAGGATATAATATTCCACATGGTACCAAATATGCCTGTAACAATGTTTACTAGCCCTCCTAGTATACTGGCCACGACATTGACTGTGCCCGATACTAGATTACCTAACTGCTTGAAAGGCCAGGATATGATATTCCATACAGCACCAAATATACTTGTAACCGTGTTTAGCATTCCGCCAAATAGTCCAGTTGTAGAATCACCAGTACCTGATATTAGATTACCTAATTGTTTAAACGGCCATGATATTATATTCCATACCGTGCCAAATATAGCAGAAATACCATCTACGATTCCGCCTAAAATTCCTGTTACGATATTAATAGTACCCGATACTAGATTACCCAGTTGTTTAAAAGGCCATGATACGATATTCCACACTAGACCAAATATACCTGTGATGATATCTACCATTCCTCCTAGAATAGTAGCAATAACACTTACTGTACCCGATATTAAATTACCTAACTGCTTGAAAGGCCACGACACCACGTTCCATAAGATACCAAATAATCCTGTTACTATATCTACCATTCCTCCTAGAATAGTAGCAATAACACTTACTGTACCCGATACTAGATTACCCAGTTGTTTAAAAGGCCATGATACGATATTCCACACTAGACCAAATATACCTGTGATGATATCTACCATTCCTCCTAGTATACTGGTCACAACATCAACAGTGCCTGATATTAAATTACCTAACTGCTTGAAAGGCCATGATACGATATTCCACATGGTACCAAATATACCTGTGACAATGTTTACTAGTCCTCCTAGTATACTGGTCACAACATCAACAGTACCCGATATTAAATTACCTATCATTTTAAAAGGCCATGATATGATATCCCATACAGTTCCAAATACTTTTTTAACAGTATCTATCAAGCCTGATACTACATCGCCTACAAACCCAAATACGGTTCCGACTATTTTTCCAAATCCTTCAAATGCTTCCGACATACCGGGTATGGCAAAAGTTGGAAACTCTTTGAGTCCCTTGGCCAGTAACCATATAGCACCACCAAGCAATCCTATGGCTACAGCAGTTATGCCTATGAAAGGAGCGATCTCAACCAATGCTGCTGCGCCAATTGACAGTGCTGTCAATACCACAGACCCTATCAGTACATCTCCCCAGTTAACACCGGTAAACTCTTTAAATGCTTTACCTGCTACCATCATGGCACCGCCTAGCAATCCAACAGCAACAATACCCAGTAACACTTGAGGATTACCCATTTTTTTCAAACCTTCGGCCAAGCTGCCCAGCACTCCGCCCAATATACCGCCGCCGGGTGGTGCAGCAGCAGCACCCGGTACTACCGAGGCAGCAGGACTTCCTCCTAAATTAACAAAGTTTCTAGCAGCGGTAAGAGCACCGCCGCCTGATTCTCTAGCCAGGTCTCTTGCTACTTTGGCTCTTTCAAAAGTTTCAAGAGCTAGTAACCATGCTTTATATCCCATTACTGCGACACTTAATCCTATAAACAACGGACCTAGGTATGTCAACACAGGAGTTAGAACACTTATGATTGGAGATATCAATTTCATGATAGCCAGGCCAAATTCTTTAAGTTGAATTTCTGCTTTGGCCATTGTGGCTGCTTGACTTGCTTGTTGAGTTTTTTGATTATCTGTTGCCTTGGCAAGATTCTTAGCAGTTCCTTCTGCTGTATTATTACCACTTTTTTCTAATTGAATACCGGCTAAAAGAGCACTATTAGCAACCTGATTGCCACCCATGGCCACAGCACTAAATGCAGTTTCAGCACCTTTTGCAGATCTATATACTCCTTCATTGAATACACCAATACCTTTTTCAGTATCTGCCATTGTGCCATGTACATCACGAACAGAATTTCCTAACGTTTCTATACCATTATAGGCGTAGGGTAGCATGCCAGCAAATTGTTGTGCTTCTTTAGTAATAGGAGGAAAACCAGCCACGTTGGCCATTAATGCGTCTGCAGCTCCTACTACTCCAGAATTTGCAGCTGCTGTTCTAGCAATTTCCGCTCTAGCTTTTTGATCTTCTGTCATGTTAGCTAATGCTCGTTGATAAGCACCATTAAGAGCAGCTTTCTTTTGTTCTTCTTCTTGTTGTTTTCTACTAATACCACTAAATTGTGTTAACTTATCCAACTCTGTTAGATACTCAGACGTGGCTGCAGTAATAGACTGAGTATTTTTCATTTCTTCTTTTGAGCGGCCACCCGTTGTTGCTATATAACTTAACATACCCTGATTAACATCTTCGGTAGTATATCCCAGTGCTAACAGATTTTCACCTGCTTGACTAGTTAATAAACTATTGCTCATAGCAGCAAATGCTCTAGCACCATCATCAACAGTACCGCCCATTCTGCCTAAAACTTGACTGTTGTTTTTAACTAGATTTCCAAATGTTTGTAAATCCACAAAAGTGCCCTGTGCCGCTAATCGCATGTCTGTTAGACTGCCACCAAAGTTAGCACCAGCACTTGACATAGTTTGATATGTCTTCATATTGGTTTCTTGGAATGCTGCTAGTGCGGAAAATCCTTGTGCCACAAGTCCCAACGGCCCTGGCAAGAGTTTAAATGCGTCCAATACACCACTTACAGTTGCATTACCCGATGCTAATAGTCGGGTACTGTCAATTAATCCAGCAAATGATGTATCTACAAGTCGATTATGCTCTTTTAGATTATTTTGAGAAACAGTTAATTGCTGCGTAGATACTGTAACCTGTTGGAGGCCGGCAGAACTTGCAACAGCAGCAGCCTCCAAACCGGCTAAAATATCTCGGTCAACACCTGCGTTAGCAGCAATTTCTCTTAATACTGCTGAATCTATATTAGCAGTATTCAGTAGTGCTTTTAATGTGGCCTCCGTGGCTGCGTTGTTCAGCCGAACATCTTTGGTGTTACTCTGTGGATCGCCTATTATTTGACCTGTTACGTCTGCCATTGTTTTTCCGTGATTCTATACGTATATAAATACATTGAATAAGATGCCCTGTTATCTTTATAAGTTATTTATTCGGAGACAAATACTATGAGTTCAACTGCAAATCCGCTGTCCATGTACATGCGCCAACCAAAAATCTATATTAGATTACCTAGTAATGGATCATTTTGGCCGCAAGATAGTTTGGAAATTTCAGAATCTGGAGAGTATCCAGTATATTCAATGACAGCCAAAGATGAATTGATGTTAAAAGTACCCGACGCACTCATGAATGGACAAGCAGTAGTAGACGTTATACAGCACTGCGTACCCAACATCAAAAATGCGTGGAATACTCCAAACATTGACCTTGACATGATTTTAATCGCCATTCGCTTGGCCACCTACGGAGAATTAATGACAACTCCAATTAAATTTGGTGAAGATCTAGAATTAGAATATCAAGTTGATCTACGTATGGTCATGGATAGTTTAATGAATCAGATTACCTGGACTGACACAGTACCAGTAAATGAAGAATTAACGGTATTTGTTCGACCACTTACCTATCGTCAGATCAGTTCAGCAGCCATCAAGACTTTTGAAACACAGAAACTTATGCAGATGGTCAACAACAAAGAAATCACCGATGATGATAAAGTTAAAATGTTCCAAGAAAGTTTTAAAACTTTAAGTGATGCTACATTAAGCACCATCAGCGACAGTATCAGCAGGGTTGACAGCATCCACGGTAGCACAGATGATCCTAAGTTTATCAAAGAGTTTGTGGAAAACATTGACAAAGATATTTTTAACAGTATTCAGAAACATCTAGAAATGTTAAGAGATGCCAATGCTGTCAAACCCATGATAGTAGCAGTAACAGACGAAATGAAGGAAAAAGGTGTAAAAGGTGAAACTGTAGAAGTTCCTATTACTTTTGATCCATCAACTTTTTTCGTCTAAGGCTTTTGATTCTTGATATAGCAGGAATTGAACAGGCTGTTAAAGACTACGAACTAGAATCAAAAGCCTTAAAAGACGAATTATTTAGAATCTGTTGGTACATGCGCGGTAGCATCAGCTACACTGAAAGTCTAATGCTCAGCTACGAAGAAAGAGAAATAATATCAAAGATTATTGAAAAGAATCTTGAGATAACCAAAGACAGCGGAGTTCCGTTCTTTTAAATTATCATGCCTAGGAAGTTGCTGTGGAATTCGGCAACAATTTTCTTTTTCAGCTTCTTACGCTCTGAAACTTGTAGATTGCGTTTGGCATTGTCTGCGCTGATAAATTTCTTACCACCAACAGCTTGAATGTTGTTATATCTATCTGCTTGAGGATTTGGTTCTTGTAGTGGACCGCTGGCAACAAACCATTCTTTTCCAGGTTCGCCTGTGTATTGGAATGTATTTTGCCCAGATCTAACTATATCACCTTTTTGTCTATTACCTGGAGCACTTTGAGGTTTTCCTGCCTGTGTATCATAACTGGTACCACCTGTATTTGTTCCTGCCGGCGCTTCAGGAGCAGGATTTGTTCCAGCAGCCGGTGCTGCGGCAGCAGTTGGATCTGTTGTTCCTGCAGGTGCTGCGGCAGCGGCCGGCACTGCTGCGTTTGTTCCACCTGTTGTTGTAGTACCGGTAGCAGTAGTAGTGGTTGTTCCGCCTGCTGATCCTGGATTGCCTGAAGGATCAACTACAGATTTTCCTCTTTGATAAGCCTTCTCTCCTCTGTTCCATGCCCCGGCAATTCCTCCAAGTGTACCGCCAATAACATCGCCGGCTCCTTGAGCAAATCGTGCTGCTTTTGCAGCAATTCTTTTTCCGAGACTTATTTCGTCAAGTTGTTCTTCACTGAGTAATTCATTTATACGCATGAGAGTAATTTCCTTATCATCTTTTATTTATATTATATAATGAGCTAACGCTCATTTGCTCTTTCGTTCGCACTCAGAGCATTTTACTTCGTCTATGAGACGAATTAATATTATCCAGATTCCTTGGTCACACTTCGCCCGCTCAAGGGCGAAAAAAGACATTATCCGAGTTCGAACAGTCACACAGCGTTGGAGCATTACAGTGGCGGTTGTCCGGTACCACGAGCTCCGTCTTCATACAACGGCAGTTTACAAATATACGCTATCATATTGTAAACCCAGGGTTTTTCTCCCTTCTTTTTGCCTATACATTCATCTTCAAACAACTAAATCGCAGGTCTTGGTAGCGATCTTCATCCTTTCGGGTAGTAGTTGAGCACTCTTATCGGCAAGAGATTTCCCTCCCTGTGATCCAAAATCCAGGTTTCCGGGCGCATGAAATTAGCCTGCGCGAGCTTTTACCGATTAACTGAGCCTAGGGTTTTTTAATTATGTGGGAGCCATGGACACGGACTGAGATCTGTCCGTTATAATATTCGTTTGATTCCAATACTTTGCGGTCGAATTGTTCACGGGCCTCAATGTATGATGTTTCTGCTTTACTACGACAGTAGTGTAATATCTCTCTTGTGAAATTTTCTTTGCCTAATTTTTCTATGTCTGCGGTAAGTTCCGCACTGGACCCGTAATATTCCTGCCAGTCACTATCTATTTTGCTTCTAATTTTCTTTTTCTTTTTTGTGCCGTTCTTCAACTTTACAGTCTTGTAGGCGGTTCGACTAAATTTTGCTAATTTTTTACCAACGTAGAGTCTGCCAGAAATGTTGCATGAGATGAGATAAACAAACCCCACACAATCTTCAGGCAGTTCTGTAACTATAGAACCTTTATGGTACCAAGTCATTGATTACTTTGCTGTCTTGGCTTCCTTGCGAGCATTCTTCTCAGCAGTGATTTCATTACGTCGGGCCTTGACAGCCTTGGCTAACTCACCTAATGCCTTGCGAGCGCGAGTTCCAGCAGCAGCATTGCCTGCTTCAAATTTCGCATCCTCTTTTAAGAAGTCATCCATTTGATCTTTAATTTGTTGTGTTGATGTTGTCATTTTTAAGTACCTCGTCCTTTCTTGGTCTGCCTATACGGCTTCGTTTGATTTTAACTTCTTTAGTCCTGGGTCTACCTCGACCCGGGCCTGCTTTTTTAATTTTAATGAGTTCTTCTCTCTTACGGCGTTTTCCTTCTTTCAGATTAGCTTGATGCTCTTTAAAAACTTCAAGACTTAATCTACGTAACTCTTTTTCCAGTACCAGCATACTGGTAAGAGACCGCCTAACGTTCACTCCGGATTCTTTACCTAGAGTCCTAAGGAATGCGTAATGATAGTTATGCACTATCACAGCATGATCTATATATTTTGAATATAATTCTTTATATCTATCGTATTTTTCAGTCGACATAGTCTACATCGTTGCTGTAGGAGGTAAAACCATTTTCTTTGATTACTCGAAGCACATTGTTTACCCTGCCCACTAGCTCGTCCTTGTGTGATATCAAGTATATATTCTTATTGCGTTCTCTGGCCATCTTCTTTAGAACCGCCAGGGCACTTTCCACACCCGCAGCATCCATTCCGGCATCGACCAGTTCGTCAATAAACAATAAATTGATATGCTGATACAATCCTTCCCAAACATCTCGGAAAGCAAAACTCATACTCAGTATCAATCTGTTGCGTTCACCTCGACTTAGATTATCAAAATCTAGGTCTTGTCCCAGCTGTGTGATCTCAACAGTAAGGTCGTTTTGGAATACAACCTGGTGAGGTAATCCAAGTTTGTCAATATAGTAGGTCAGCCGCTTGTTGAGATAATTTAAATTCTGATCAATTATCTTTTTACGGATGAAACTATCTTTGTTGGTTAATAGTTTGTGCAAGAACTCTTGATGATCTTTGAGTTTGGTCAAAGAATTAATAGTATCCCAATTAACTTCTTGTATGGCTGTCTTTTTCAGTTCCTGTACCTGTTCTTGGTAAGGATTTAATTCGTCAATCCTAGAGGTTAGATTGCGTTCAAGTCCATCCAAGTTGTTCTTGTGTCCTAATGCCTCTGCTTCGGTGTCATAAAACGTCAACGGTTTGTGTGGTGTATCCCCGTTGCCAATCTCATCCAAGATCTTTTGTAAGTCTTGAGATATTTTATCAAAATATTTCAAAGCTTCGTCTAGCTGTGCCTGAGCCAGCGCAGACATTTCTTCATGCTTATGATCGTGAAGTTCCTGTTCGCAAGCATGACATGTTTTATTTGCAAGACTTGCCAGTTCCTTCTCATACTTCTTAACACTTCTTTCAGCATGTCCTAGTGCGGAATCTAAAGTTGCTCGTTGCTTTTGTAAGTTTTGAACTCGGGTATTGTGCTCAAGCCATATCTTAAGTTGCTGATGTGCTCGTAATTCTGCTTCAATATCAACAGTTTCAAGCCGCATCATGGCACGACCAATATTTTCTATATCTGTGGTCTTCTTTGTTTCCCACGCACTACTCTTTATCTCAAGACTATCAATACTTTTCTGTACATTTTCGTTGGCAATCTTAACGCCGCCGATCCTGAATTCTTCTACCTGTATAGAATCTTTGGTTTCTTTGATCTGCGACTTGAGTACTTCTGCTTTTTCGCTCAGCTGAGTGATACCCAGAAGTTGTTCAATAACTTCTCGTTGATCAGCAGCCTTCATTGACAAAAATGGCTCTGTATAGGTGTTTAACGCAACCAGATGCTTGAACATGGTATGGCTCATCTCTAGCATTTGCTCAATGGCCTTCTGTGTTTCTCTGCTGTCTCCTTGGCTATCGTCTTCGGATTCTTCAGTTTTTAACTGGTTATCATTGACAAATAGCTTGAGTACATTGGGCTTACGTCCCCTTTCAATACGGTAATTAACACCACTTTTTTCAAATTCTACAGTAACCAACATGGCTTTGCCATTGATCTTGTTGATCAAGTTTTCTTTGCGTATGTTTGTGAGAGCCTGCCCATACAAAGCGTAACTCAACGCATTGATAATGGTAGTTTTACCCGTGCCGTTACGCGATCCAGTGTCATCTCCACCCAGGTCGAGGTTAGATCCTAGCACCAATGTCAGTGCCTGTTTCTTAAAGTCCACTGCTTGAGTCTGGTTACCCACACTCATAAAGTTTCGTACAGTTAAATTTTTAATTAGAAAGGTCATAGATTGTTATAAATTTCTAACAAGGTAGCGACATCAAAGTTTCCTGAATCAATATTAACCAGCTGTTCCGTAACAATCTGATCAACACTTTCAAATCTAGCATCGGTGTTTTCATCCACTGACCCCTCTAGATTGTTTTTATCCTGTACTAGACTGATTTCTCGTATGTCATGCTCGGCAATAAATGTTTCTTTGATAAAGTTTGCTTCCTCAAAGCTGATATCAATATCAAGATTGACTCTGAAATGCATTTTGCTTTTCATTACATCGTCTTTGCGATCAATAAGATCACTTAATTTAATGGTACGATACTTGGGACAGTTGGGCCAGTCGATAAATTCAGGATCGCCACCCCATTCTAATGTCATCATACCTCTAGCATCGTCCCACGAATCACTGTAATTGTGGGGAAACGCATTACCGATGTAGATCACCTTGTTGTTTTCTTGTCGTTTATGGAAGTGTCCACTGAATATATAGTCTGGACCGTTAAAATCCTCTGCTCTAAGTTCACCGTGATCGGGCATTTGTACCATAGCGTTCATAAAGAACTTGGGTAATTCGAAGTGACCAAATACATATTTGCTCTTAATGTCTTTCATAGACTTCCACTCATCGCCTATTAGCCAAGGTACAAGTGTGACATCATCCCGGGTCCATATACTGTCTACAACAGTGACGCCTGGAATGTGCCGACCAAAAGCACTCGAATGAATGTCACGCTTGTCTTTGTAGAACAGATCGTGGTTGCCCGGAAACCAAAAAAACTGTTCAAATGCCGCGCCTAGTTTTTCAAGGCAGCGTAAACTGCTGTCTAGTGTGAATAAGTTTAGACTGTTACGATTATGACTCCAGTCACCCAAGAAGATCGCAGTTTCACACCCTGCGGTCTTGGCTTCTTGAATAAACCAGTCTACGAATTCTTCACAATCTCTTAAATGCGTTATACTATTAGATTTTAGACCGAAGTGAATATCGGTGAAACACGCTACCTTCTTAAACAATGGCATTAATTATTCTCCTACAACGAGTGTAGCAGATGCTAGATAGTAGGTCAATCTTCAATATTACCGTCTTCTATTTCTTCTTCTTCGGATATTTCTTCACTCTTGGGCATACGCATATTTTTGTATAGTTCGGCCTGTCTAGCAATTTCGCTAGCATACTCTTGACTATTTTGTCTGGTAAGACTAGGAGTAAGACCCGCTTCTTCTAACAGATCATCACGTATGTTTTGACTCTTCTTTTCTAAATTTAAAATTCTTGTGAATGAATTGGTTACGGCAGCAGTATAGTAAGCAAAGGGATTCTCTGATTTACTTTCATCAAACTGTAGTCCAATTTGACTTAGTTGTAGGATGGCCTGACCTTTCATTTCGTCCACATAGGTATATCCTCTCCAATTGCTACGCTGGGCATAACGCTCGGACAATTTAATAAACATCTTACCGAGATTCTCGGTAATACGTCCGTGATCCTTACTGAATTTACCAGAGGATACAGATCCTTTCCAATGGCTTTTACCAATACATACCAATTCATCTTGATCGTCAAACTTCCAATGTTGATAAGGAGGAAAGTTTACCTTATCATGACTGTCTGCTGTGGTTTTAGTGGTTTTCTTACGACCCGGTGCTAACGGTATGTGATCAAATGTCATTATCCGGATGATTATATCCGTTTTTGCGATAGTTTTATAATCTGCTGTGCATTCTGACAGTTTGATTTTCTTATCTCCGGACATTCTTGCTGCTGCGAATGCGTGTAGTCCTAGACGTTTGGCCTGGGTTCGTTTGGCGTCGGCAACAGTACGTATGTTAACTTTATCTAGGCTGGTTAGGATAATATCGTATTGGTGATATTCTGGTTTTTCAAAACTGGAATATGAGCATTTGCTTCTGTGTATTTCTGCTAGTAAATCTCGATTATTTAAATATTTTGTTTTTCTTGGCAATAATCCGATAGTCATTAAGGTTTCCTTTTAATTTAGTATAACACACTTATGAAAGATGTCAACCATATTAACTTAGCACATTATTTATCGGTTAAATAACAAATAAAGGATTTTTCTATAATGGTCGATACTTATAAAGTCAATGGCAAACCGGCAACCAAGGCACAATATGATGCTGAGCAAGCACGCCAAACCTCGTTTGTCAACACGGCGCAATCTGCGATTGCCGCAACTGAAAAGATGACCAATCCTACTGTGTTAGGTGAACCTAAAACATCAACGGTTCCATCATATACCCCAGGAGGTGATGCCAAACGAGGATATATTAACAAACCCAAGGTACCCTCGTTCACCCCAGGCGGAGATGCCAAACGAGGATATAGAGATCTTGGCCAGGTACAGCCAGGAGCAGAGCCCCCCAAGGCGGCCGCCGCTACAGAAATATCAGTTACCTCCATGGATCCTAAATTTGATCCACGCAGTCCAGACCTTAGAGTCAAGATAAGAGTCCCTAAAGATTATCTGGTAGATTTAACCAGTGGATCCCCGGCAGGTGAATTAACCAAGCACGGGGGAATAATATTTCCGTATACTCCATCGATTGACTTTGAACACAAAGCTGATTATACAACACAAACTCCTACTCACAATAACTATGCTATTAATTTTTATAAAAATAGCAGTGTCACGGACATCACTATCCAAGGAAAATTCACAGTTGAAAATGATCAAGATGCCATGGTGTACCTGGCAACTGTTCATCTGTTAAGAGCTCTAACCAAGATGAGATTTGGTCCAGATACCAATGCCGGAGCACCGCCACCTGTGTGTAGATTGGATGCTTATGGCGATTTCATGTTAAATAATGTTCCGGTGGCTATTACCAGTTTTAAAAATACCCTGCCGGATTCGGTAGATTTTTATACCCTTGATAAAAGTGGATTCATAACAGGTAACAATCAATATGGAACAGCATTTGTTCCTACACTATCAACTATCGCAGTTACATGTAAACCAATGTACAGTCGAGCAGAAATGCTAGGTACTGGTGTAAACAGATATTTAAGTACAGCCCTAGAAAGAAAGGCAGGATATCTATAATGACAACTTATAATAAATTAAGCCCTTATTATACCACTCCTCAGGTTGATGGGTATTTAGACATCATCAATAATAGAACAATCGCATCGGAAGCAGATGATGTTGTCTTCACAGTGACCAAGAGTTACGAATATAGGCCTGATTTATTATCCCATGATCTTTATAGCGATGTTGGATTGTGGTGGGTGTTTGCCGTAAGGAATCCATCTGTTATTAAAGATCCTGTATTTGATCTAAAAGCCGGTATAAAAATCTATCTTCCCAAGTTAAGTTCTATAAAACATTCGTTAGGAATTTAAAATGGCCGTAACTAGTAGTTCTTCTGATGTAGTTGGTAAAAGCGCCGGTGCTGCTCCGGCTGGCCTAGAACCTGGCACATACCAGGGCGCGCCGGGCAATCAAGATAAAACCAATGTACTATCTCATTATAGATCTTTTAATTACGTATTCACTTTTGCTGCTTTGTCAACATTAGAGGTAAACGAACCATTAAATTACAGAAATAGGACTCTAAATTTGGTTATTATAAAATCGGGCGGTAAGGGACCAAATGCTTTAGGATCTTGGCTCCCGCCTAGTAGTCCCGGTTATTATGATTTGTATATAGAAGATGTTGAGATAAATTCTATCATGGGATTCAGTGAGGCGACCAGTGTTAGCCAACCTACCTCTATTTCTTTTGATGTCATAGAGCCCTACAGCATGAATGGTTTCCTTGAGGCATTACAGGTATCGGCAGTAAAGGCAGGGTATTCAACATATCAAAATGCCAGTTATGTATTAAAAATGGAATTCTTAGGATATTCTGATAGTACAGATCTTGGATCGGCACAAGAAATTCCTAGGTCTACACGATATTTTCCTGTAAAGATAACAGGCATGGAGATCAGCGTAGATCAACGAGGCACAAGATACAAAGTAACAGCCATACCATTTAATGAAGCAGGGTTTGGTATGCCTAGCAAGTTAAAAAAGGCTGTAAAAATATCTGGCGAAAAAGTCAAAGACATCTTGAGTGATTTGGCAAAAAATATAAACAAACAAACTGTACAAGCAGACGATGATGCTAGAGGCGGCCCGTCTCCGGGACATGATGTTTACAGTATATCATTTGACGGCAAGGCCGGCCAGGCAATTGGGCAGGCCAAGGTATCTGAATTCTTGAAAGACAACAGCACATATAAATTTCCAGACCTTAAGAAAGTCGAAAAACCCACAGCATACCAACAGAAGCCAACGCCTAGTCCTGAACAAAATGCCAGCGATCCAAACTCATACAAACCTACCTACATAAAAGATGTCACAGCACAATTTGCTGAAGGAAAAAATATAACTGAATGTATAGCCGCTATCATAAGAGATAGTAAATTTGGCAGACAACTGATAGAAGATTTAGCTCATAATTTCAACGCTGTAGTTGACCAATATGGAAGGGTTGATTATTTTTTAATTAAATTAGAAGTCACCAATCAAACCATAAACAATCCAGATACCAAACGTCCTTATCAAAATTTTAATTTTGTAGTAGCCATGCACAAAATTATGCATAATCGTATTCCTTTATTTGGAAATCAACAGGTCAACGCTAAACAATTAGAGCAATTGGCATTAAGAGAATACAATTATATATACACAGGTAAAAACGTAGATATATTGAATTTTAAATTGAATTTCAATTCTTTATATTTTGAGGCTATTCCTGCTGCCTTGGGAAAAAGTTACGGTCCTGCTGCTAGAGATGTAGCAGGGTATAATAATAAACCCGAACCCAAGTTAGGAGGTGACCCGGATACTCGTTACAAAGAAGGATCGTCAAACTTGGCATTAGAAGCCCCTAAACACAAAGATAGTCAATTAACATCTGTGGATAAGGACTCGGGTGGACAACGACAATCGGATCCGTATGCCTCATTGGCCAAAGGTATGCATCGTGCTATCGTTGATTCTAAAGCCAGTATGCTTGACGGTGATTTAGAGATATTAGGAGATCCATTTTTTATCGTAACAGGCGGAATAGGTAATTATAATGCCGGATCCGGCCCGGTATCTGACGAAGGATCTGCTAATCAAAACTACGGAGAGATCATGATAATGATCAAGTTTCGTAATCCTATTGATATAGACAATTTAGAGCAAGGTGGGCTATTTAGATTTGATCCAGAATTAATCCCCTTCAGCGGAGTATATCGCGTCATTGAAGCAAAGTCAAGTTTTAAAGATGGATTATTCAAACAGACTTTAAAAATTCTTAGAGTTCCTGGTCAGGGTGATGCTGCTACAACACCGTCCTTATTCCAGAAGAAAGATCCACTTGATAATGTATCAAGAGACTCGTCGCCGGTTCCTGTGCCAAGCGGTGGCGGTGGCGGAGGTGGCGGAAGTAATGGTGCCGGCTCTAGCCAAGTAGGAGTTCGTCCGGGCGCATTGAATTTAGTTAATACAGAAAATAGAGGAAATCCTAACCCTACAGATAATTTTACTGCAGCCGAAGGAGGATTAGGAGGTACCCCTGTACCAGGAGACTCACAGGTGAGCGGTGCTTCTGATAATTTAGTGGGTAATACTAGAGGAGCATATCAACCATACGGCGGAGTTGTGCCGGATGCTACTGCTCAATCTGCTCAAGGAATTCCATTACAAGCCAGTGCCGTTGCGGCATTACAAGAACAAACACTAAGTTCCGAAGCATTAGTATATCAGTCGTCAAACACGTTAGGTGATTCTTTTGGAGTCAGCAATGCTGGCGGTAGTGTAAACAGTCAAATAGTAGAAAGATCTAATAATATAATAAATCAGGTTTCTGTTCCTGGATCTGGTATAGGTGTAGGAGCAACGGTTTCTTATACACCGGCAACTCCTGTTACAGATATCATTAGAAGTGGTAATAATGTCACAGCACAGGATATTAGATCTCAAGCAGCTTCCTTGCCTTCCAATGTAGAGTCTATAAGCGCAGCAGCATCAAATGTTGGATTACCTACATTATCGGCAGTGGCCAGCCTGGGGCCAAATTCTGCCGCAGCATTAAACAATTCAATTTTAAATGTTACGTCTGCTGTAACAGTAAATAATGTTAACGCAGCTCTAAATAATGCCAGCTTGACAGTAAACAATCTTGCGTCAAGTTATGTTGCCTCGGTGAATAACATCGGAGCATCTGCTTTAGCAGACGTGAGAAATATAGGAACTCGTTCTGCTGATTTAGTAAACAATATTGGTTCCTCGGCACTAGCAGTCACTCGAGGAACAGCAAATGATCTATTGGCAGTTGGATTACAATTTGGAATCAATCCTGTTCAACTTTCCGGTCTTTCAAATTCATTAAAATCTAAAATGCTTGATCAATTAAATGCCATAGTATCAAAATTACCAGCCGATACCAAAATAGCAGTAGCAAGGGCACAAGGTGTAAATTTTAATTCGTTGACTCTTGACGGAATTGCTAAATTACCTCCCACTCCACCTTATTATATTGCTCCGGACCCAAGGCCCGATACAGGTTATATAGATCAAGTAGCAGCAAAAGGCGGTCCGTCTGCTGTGGCAAGATCATATGGAACAAATAATATCGCAGATGTTTCACAAAATCAATTGCCGGCGGATGTAGCACAATCTGTAATTAATTCTACCCCGGCCTATATGGCCAATCCGTTTAGTCCACTACTACAACCTAACGTGCTAAGTGCTGCTATCATAGGTAATAAATTCTTAAATGTAAGATCTCAATTGTCAGCAGTTACGGGAGCAGTAAGTTCAGTCGAGGCCGATCTAAATAAAATAAATGATAAATTTGGTGTGGGTAATAACGTAACCAATTCTGTAGTTTCCAAATTTGGAAGCATCACAAAGAATTTAAGTCCACTAGATAAAATAATGTTGAGGTAACATAGAATGCCATATGAAACAAGATCAAAGAGCCCCTTACCAAGTCCGGGCCCTTTCCTTGCTGAGATAAGAAGTCACCTAGATCCTACCTATATGGGATCACTTGAAGTTTCTTTAATAAAATCTTTACAAAGTCCTATTGAACATCAATCGGAAACTTATGTTGTTAGATATCTAACACCTTTCTACGGTGCTACATCTGTAAGATACGAAGGTAATAACAGCAGTAATTTTAGCGATGTTCAGAAGAGCTATGGAATGTGGATGATTCCACCTGACATTGGCTGCGTTGTTATGGTTATATTCCTCGATGGAGACCCCAATCAAGGATATTGGATCGGCTGTGTTCAGGACACATTCCAAAATCACATGGTGCCCGGCATTGCGGCCACTAAAAGTACATCAATGACGCCGGAACAAATTGAAAGATATGGTACAACAAATCTTCCGGCTGCTGAATTTTTAAAAGCTGTAAACAATCCTGGCAATCCTGACATCGATAAGAATAAAAAACCAGTACACCCATTTGCTGAAAGATTATTAGCACAGGGATTATTATTAGATACAGTAAGAGGAATTACTACCAGTGGTGCTAGACGAGAAACTCCTAGTGCTGTATTTGGAATAAGCACACCCGGACCATTAGATTTAAATGGCCCAAGGAAAAAAATTGGTTACGAAAAAAATGCCGAACCGGGCGAAGGCGATATCATGGCACCAATAAGTCGGCTCGGTGGCAGTACCTTTGTCATGGACGATGGTGATATTACAGGGCAGAACGAACTGGTAAGAATACGCACAAGAACAGGACATCAAATATTACTTCATAACAGCCATGATTTAATCTATATCGCCAATGCTGCCGGTACAGCATGGATAGAGATGTCTAGCGCAGGCAAGTTAGATATATTTGCCACAGACAGTGTCAGCATCCATTCAAAAGCAGATTTTAATTTTAGAGCAGATAGAGATATTAATATAGAAGCAGGCAGAAATATTAATATGCGTGCAATAAAAAATATGGAAACCAATGTTACCGGATATTACTATCTAGTAGTTGATGATTATAGTAAAATAGCTATCAAGAATGATGCTCATCTCAGTGTAGGACAAAATCTTAAAATAATATCAGGACAAGATACCCATATGTCCTCGGCAAAAGATATCTTGGTTACTGCTAATAATGATTTAAATGTTACGTCTGGACAATCGTTCAAGATAGGCACCGGCGGAGATTTCAGTGTAGACACCAACGGAAATATCGTAATGGTTGCTTCGCTCATACATTTAAATGGTCCAGCTGCTTCGGCTCCAACATCGGCAAGTCCTCCTGAGACTCCTCCGTTATTATCAGTCTTTACATTACCTAATAGAGATCCGCTAGTACCGGATAAAAACCCATGGGCCAAGGAAAACAAATACAAGAGTGATGAAATAAAATCAATCATGAATCGTGTACCAACACACGAGCCTTGGGATCAACACGAAAATATTAATCCAGAAAAATTCAGCGCAGCAGCAACAGATGTTACCCTGGCAGATACTCCTGCTGTTCCGGCATCTGGGGTACCGCCATCGGCTGCTAATGGATACAAAGTCGGCGGATTCACACCTGCTGCTCCTCCGAGCTCTCGTGTTGCTGCCGGAGTACCACCAAGTCCTAATGCAGGAATACAGCAATCTGCCAATTCGCCCGAAGTGGTACCGGGCACTTGTTCTACTAATTTTTCTAAGGATATAAATGCTGCAGCAAGTCAACCTGGTATCACTGCTCTGAAAGCCGCTTGTGCAAAATTAGGATTGACAAGTCCTTATGCTGTGGCCAGTATATTAGGAATTGCCGGCGGTGAGAGTCGCTGGACTTGTGTTACTGAAAGTTTTAATTATTCATCGGCCGGCAGACTATTAGAAGTATTTCCTACTTCGTTTAAAGGCGATACTGCCCTGGCACAAAGTTATGTAGGAAATCCTGGAAATAAACTTCCAGAATTCTTATATGGATCGCAAACAGCCAAAGGACAAGGTTTAGGAAATACACAGGCCGGTGATGGTGCTAAATTTATTGGTAGAGGATTTATACAACTTACTGGTAGGGCAAACTACGCAAGATATAGTAATATGTTATATACCAAGGGAATAGTTACCTCGCCTACTGCGTTGGTGGATAAACCTGAATTGTTGGCCGATCTTAATATAGCAGCCGCAGCTAGTGTAGTATATTTCTTAGATAGAGTCAAGGTCGCTCAAACCGATGCTGGTTATTTTGAAGCAGCAGCTAGAGCTGTAGGCTTTAATGTTCCTAATATTCATGCCACTAAATTAGGATTCTATCATTGTTTCCTAGGACAACTTAACAATTCTACTACCTCTGCTACCGGATCTGCGGCTGCTCGAGGTAAGGTAACCGATAGTAGCGGAAAACCTATTTCTGGAGGTTAATAAATACCATTATGCCATACAAGTCAATAGAAATTACCAATGCTGCTGCAGTTTACGAACAACCTGCTAAAACCAGTCACTTCTATAAAGGTTTTAGTAGTCTAGATCCATCAACATCAAATTCTAGATTATATGATTTTGAATTAATCAAGCAAGATATTATCAATCATTTCAATACTAGACGAGGCGAACGATTAATGAATCCTAATTTTGGTACTATTATTTGGGATTTATTAATGGAACCATTTACACAAGAGTTAAAAGACTCGTTAAACAAGGATATAGTTGACATATGTAACTATGATCCTAGGGTAACTCCTACACAGATAAATCTTATTGAATATCCCGCAGGATATATTATAGAACTAACACTTGTCCTAGTAGGAACAGATCGATCAAGCAATATGCGTTTAACTTTTGATCAATCGGTAGGCCTGAGTATACAATAATATACCAGGTTTATTTTGTTAATAAATACGGTATAGAATTAAAATTATGACCATTCCAGCAACCAATAACAAATTACTCATCACAGAAGATTGGAAGAAAATTTATCAATCGTTCCGCAATGCTGATTTTCAAAGTTACGATTTTGAAACCATCCGCAGAATCATGATATCCTATCTTCAAGAAAATTATCCTGAGGATTTTAATGATTTTATTGACAGCAGCGAATACATAGCATTGATTGAATTAATCGCTTTTCTAGGGCAAAACCTAAGTTTCAGGATTGATCTTAATGCTCGTGAAAATTTCTTAGAAACTGCACAACGCAGAGATAGTATTTTAAAACTGGCACAATTAATTAGTTATGTTCCTAAAAGAAATGTTCCTAGCAGCGGTTTATTAAAAATCACATCTCTTTCAACTAGCGAAAATGTACTGGACTCTGCTGGACTTAATCTTGCTAATTCTGTTATATCTTGGAATGATACAACCAATTCAAATTGGTATGAACAATTTGTTACCGTAATGAATTCTTCTATGACAGGTTCTACTGTATTTGGAAAACCAAATGATAGAGCCACCATCGGTGGAATAATTACAGAACAATATAAAATCAACAGTTCAAATCCTGACGTTCCTGTATATACTTTTTCAAAGAATATAAACGGAACATCCATGAGTTTTGAGATTGTACCAGCAACATTTAGCGGAAAGACCTATATATACGAAGATAGTCCAAAGCCCGGTAATACTTTAAATTTATTATATCAAAATGACAACAGAGGTTCCGGCAGCGGAGGTACTGGTTTCTTTGCGTTATTTAAACAGGGTAATCTAGGAGTTTCTAATTTCAGTGTTACCAATCCTGTACCAAATGAAATTGTTGGAATTAACATTAAAAACATCAACGACACAGATGTATGGTTATGGCAATTAAATCCCGATGGAACCTATCCGCTGACCACTTGGACCAAGGTACCTAACATTGTAGGAAACAATGCTATCTACAATAGTATATCAAAGACCATTCGTGATATATACAGCGTTACATCAAGAGATGCTGATCAGATAGATTTAAATTTCACAGATGGTAGTTTTGGAAATTTGCCTAAAGGCAACTTTTCTTTATATTATAGACAAAGTAATGGATTGGCCTATTCAGTAACCCCTCAAGACATAGGTGGAATTACCATTACAGTTCCGTATGTTAACAAGTCCGGGGAAAATCATAATTTAACTTTGACATTGGGATTGCAGTACATTGTATCAAATAGTGCGGCTCCTGAGTCGAATGCCAGCATACAATCTAAGGCCCCGCAGGCTTACTATACACAGAATAGAATGGTAACAGGAGAAGATTATAATATCGCTCCTCTTACACTAACCACTGATGTTTTAAAAATAAAAAGTATTAATCGAGTATCAAGTGGAGTTAGTAAATATTTTGAATTAAGCGATGTTAGTGGAAAGTATAGTAGTACAAATATATTTGCCACAGATGGTATATTATATAAAGATATACATGAAGAAAATTTTAGCTTTTCTTACTTTAGTAGAAATGAAATTTTTTCAGTTATAAAAAATAAACTTGAACCTATTATTAATTCTCAGTCGTTAAGAGCTTTCTACATAGACAAATATAGAACATCTAGACCTATAGTTCCAAACACCAATCTCGTCACTCCTAATTTTGTATGGAATCTCAGCAACTCGGTCGCAGGCCAGGGCCGCGGATATTTTAATTTCATATCAAGGATCTCAACTGATAATATTTTTAATACTCCTATTCCTGTTTCAATTGGGAACTCAACTAGTATATTCACCAACCCGATGGCATATGCTACACCCGGATCGGTAATTAAATTTGTTCCTCCACTAGGGCCAGATCTAACTCCTCAATATTTCTTACCCAATGGTAAAATTGTTTCTACAAAAACAAATAAGACTAGAGATTACCTATGGTCCACAGTGATACAGGTAATAGGAGATGGGTCAAATCTCGGAACAGGTAATTTAAATGATGGTACAGGTCCGGTTATATTAGGAAATCAAATTGGTACAGGTGCTATTCCTGTAGAGATAATTCCGGCATTTCCTAATACCTTGTCTTATTCTTTTGAAAACGACCTGGTTAATCTTTGCCTTACACAAAGAAATTTTGGTCTACGTCTTGGAACTATTGCCAGAGCCTGGACCATAATTAAAGATAGTGATTTAGATCTATACGGTAACTTTAGTCTTGATAATTCGGCCAGTACTAGTAATGCCAATTTAGATGCCAGTTGGTTGATAGCATTTACCTGGACAGGGTCTGAATATAAAGTTAGATATAGGTTAATTGATTACATATTCCAAAGTGTAAAACAAACCGGATTTTATAAAGATCCATCCGACGTAAATTTTGATTATACAAATAACACAGTAATTAAAGACAAGATAAATGTATTATCTATCAATCCAGTTCCTGGATCAGTAGGAATACCTTTAGATCAGGATTATATCTGGCAGGTAGATAATCCAGTGGTAGAAGTAGATGGTTATGTAAATCCTTCAAAAGTCAAAGTTAGCTTTTATGATAATCAAGATTCTGGAACAGTGGGACAACTTTTAGACCCTGATACATTTATACGTGTGGTCGGGGATATAAAATATGGAACTTATTACGGTACTGTGATGTTTAAAAGAGCATCTGACGGATTGAGATATACCATGGTTGATAGTACTCAGTATCTGGTATTTCTTAATGAAAATGCTGCTAGCTCTTATTTTAATAATCAATTAGATCCTGATTTTTTATATTACTTTACCGAAACGGATGCTGTGAAAAGTGTTAACACAAATGCGTTTGTGTATGAGCCTAATTATTTTGTATATCAGGGTCGTAATGAATTAAATTTTCATTATCTACATAATAGCGGACAAGAACGCAGAATAGATCCTAGCAAGAGTAATATTATCGATGTCTATATGCTAACAGCAGCATATGATACAGCTTTTAGAAATTGGTTGTTAAATGGCGGAACAGGAACAAAACCGTTGACACCAACCAGTCAGTCTTTAGAAAATAACTATTCGAGAAACCTAGAACCTGTTAAAACAATTAGTGACGAAATAGTATATCAACCAGTAGGATATAAAGTTTTGTTTGGTGGAACTGCCGAGGTGAATCTAAGAGCAGCATTTAAGGCCGTAAGAAATAGTGCCACAACTGCTAGTGATAATGAAATTAGATCCACGATACTAACTGCTATTAATAATTTCTTCTCACTAGACAATTGGGATTTTGGACAAACTTTTCACTTTAGTGAACTATCGGCATATGTAATGAATTTAGTTAGCCCTGACATCACCAATTTTGTAATCGTGCCAAGATCAAATAATTTTGGAAGTTTATATGAGATAGCCTGTCAGAACAATGAAATTTTTATTAGCGGAGCAACAGCAGCCGATATCGAAATTATCAATGCTATAACTGCTGCTGAATTGAATACAACATTGATTATTACAGGTACCGGAAATTAATATGCCATCATCTAACATTAGATCAGTTGATTTATTGCCAGTATTTTTAAGAACTGATAAGAATTCAAAATTCTTAGCTGGCACAATTGATCAACTAATAAATCCCGCACAATTAGAAAGATTGGACGGTTACATTGGATCAACTGCCACACCTAATTATAATCCCTCCTCTGACATTTATATTTCAGAATCTATAGATTTAAGAAGTGATTATCAATTATCACCTGCTCTCGTAATCAACGATAGGTTGAATAATATACAAGATGTACAAGGTTTTGATGATTTAATAAATGAAATTTCTATTAAGGGCGGACTTACTAACGATCTAGACAGATTGTTTAGATCTGATTTTTATTCGTATGAGTCTCACATTGATTTAGATAAACTTGTTAATTATCAGAATTATTTTTGGTTACCCCTTGGTCCGGAATTGATTGAGATTGAAACAGATAATCTAGATGTTGATAATGAGATACTTAGCACTTCGACTTATACCACCGATGCTGGAGTAAAACTTTCTAACGGAATGTTAATTACATTTGGAGGATTAGGAGTATCGGAAAAATATCTCAACAAAGAATTTTTTGTAGAAGGAGTAGGCGCATCAATTGTATTAGTTCCGTTTGATAACCTATCTACTCCTGATTCTTTTGCCGTTGATTATACAGATTTCTTTGATGAAAAACCTTTTGATAATTATGGATTTGATAGTGTAAAAAAACCTATTCCTACTGTTGCTGAATATGTGACTATCAATCGTGCCAGCCGAGATTTAAATCCTTGGTCTAGATATAATAGATGGGTACACAAAGATGTTATCGATGCCGCGGCTGCTGCTAATAATTTACCCACTGCTGCTCGCTCTGCTAGTGCTAGAGCACAACGCCCAATTGTAGAATTTAAAGCAGATATAAGATTATTCAATTTTGGTCTATATGGTATACAATCTGTCGAAATACTTGATAACAAAACAACCGATGCTTTTAGTACAATAAATGGATTGACGCTAAACAACGCATCGCCTCTTTTTATAGATAATCAATATGTTCAGCACGGTGATAGAATTATTTTTAATGCTGACACAAATCCTGAGGTTAGAGGAAAAATATATACTGCTAATTTTATTTTCTTAAATGGACTTGAAAGATTGTCATTAGTACCTGCCAATGACCATTATCCAGTTGATATGTCAACTGTAAATGTATTAAAAGGTACTAATAAAGGAACAACCTGGTGGTATGATGGAGTTAAGTGGAATTATTCACAACAACGTACCGCATTAAACCAGGCACCATTATTTGATTTATTTGATACCCACGGAAACAGTTACGCCGATTTAAATTATTATAGATCAAGTTTTATCGGAAATAAAATATTTGGATATAAGATAGGAACAGGTAGTAGCGATCAATATTTAGGATTTCCTCTTGCCTATAGAAGTATCAATTCTGTCAGTGCTTGGTTATTTTCTAATTATTTGGTATCAGACACCATAGTTATATCATTAGATGATTCTACTAGAACCACAATATCTACCAAAATTGCCTATTGTAAAGTTGGCGATCATTATGAGAATGCTTGGAAGAAAGCGGCAGATTATCAAATACCTTTAATCACATCTTCATCGAATACATACTATCAAGAACCTCTTGGATTAACAAATAATCCTTTAAACGGATCTATTCAAGAATTTACAATAAGCGAACTAGGATATCATTTAAACTCTATGATTGATAGAATTCCTGGATATATAGGAGATTTGAGAGACCGAGGGGATTATACAAGATACGGAACAGAATTAATTGCCAATGCCAATCCTATCGCATTTGCACAGATGTTTATAGGAAAGAAAGAACATAGCCTTATCGATGCTATTACAAAAACATCTGATCAATATAATCAATTTAAATTAGCATTCTTAAATGGAATATCAACCAAGTATGACTACCTTGATCCAGTTGAGGCAGTAGATGCGATAATGGTTGATATTAATAAAAATAAGTATTCTGATTCGTCTTTTCACTTATCTGATATGATTGGATATGGAACAGATAAAATAGTTAGGACATGGACAGTTTCAAATTCATCAAATAAAATTTATCCTTTGAATTCTGAGTTCATGTTAGATAAATTAATTCTAAGATCAGTTTTAATTTATTTGAACGGAATACAACTAACACATGGTTATGATTATAAATTCAGACCAGAATTAACATCATTTGAAATTTTAATAGATCTCAATAAAGGAGATACTATCCTGGTTAATGATTATGTTAATACAGAAGGAATATATATTCCACCAACTCCTACAAAACTAGGACTGTATCCAAAATTCCAACCTAAGATTTATCTAGACGATACCTATAATACTCCTACAAATGTAATACAAGGACACGATGGTAGTCTGTTAGTTGCTTTCAATGACTACAGAGATGATATAATTCTCGAATTAGAAAAAAGAATTTATAACAATATCAAGGCTGAATATAGACCTGAGTTATTTGATGTGAACTCTGTCATGCCTGGGGCATTTAGAACAACCCGGTATTCAATTAAAGAAATTAATAGCATACTAGAACATGATCTTTCACGTTGGGCAGGACATTATGGAATTGATTATACAACCAATGATTTGGTCAATGATTCATTTCCACTTACTTGGAATTATACAAAAGCACATAATACCTTGAAAAATATTACCGCATCGGGTTCTGCTCGTGCTGTCTACAAATATTTCTACGATACCGATCGCCCTCATACTCATCCTTGGGAAATGTTAGGATTCTCTGAAGAGCCCAATTGGTGGGAATTGACTTATGGAACAGATTATTCATCAAACAATACTCTGTTATGGACAGATATCGAGTCTGGAAATATTGCCGGTGGAGACACAGCCGGTGTTAATGAATTTTATGCTAGGCCGGGCTTGTCGTTGATACTGCCAGTTAATTCTATAGGCAATCTTGTGGATCCTAGCGTAAGACTTCTTACCAATCTTACACCATACAATATTAGGCAAGGATGGGCAGCCGGCGATCAAGGCCCTCAGGAAACTGCCTGGCGCAGAAGTAGTCATTGGCCGTTCGCTATTCAGAAATTGCTGGCATTAACATCTCCGGCAACTTACGCATCCTTGATGTACGATCCAAGTCGTATTCAGAAGAATATTGCCGGACAATGGACATACGGAACAGATCGGACATTTTTAAAACTTCCCGAGCTTCAAATATATGGAGAAAATAATAAACATGTATTGACCAACGGATATAGTCCATTGATATCTGAAATAGGAAAACAACGAACACAAAATTATCTATACGAGTTAAGACAAGATATAGATTATGTGAGTTATAATCTCTTCCACAAGGTTGGTGGATTTGTAAATAAAAATACTCTACAGATATTAATTGATGCCTATGAGCCCACTACCAATAATCCTAGCACATTGTTGCCACAGGAAAACTACAGACTAAGATTAAATGTCAGCAATCCGGTTAAGTCAGTAGGAGCATCAGGATTTATAATTCAAAAATCAAATGGTAATTATATCATTAAGGGATATGATAAAACAAATCCATATTTTACTTACTATAAATCTATAAGAAATTCTTCAACGCCTGCTATAACAGTGGGAGGTATATCCGAACCCTATGTAGTATGGACTGCCGAGGCCGGAACAGGCGGATCAACAGGATTGACAGATGTAGATGTTACTTCGGCTAGTTCTGCTATAACTGGACATTTCTATCAGAAAGGTCAATTGGTATTCTATGGAAATAGTTTCTATAGAGTTCAAACTGCCCATCGTTCAGGAACAACGTTCAACCCTTCGTATTTTCAGATATTGACCGAAGCACCTACCACCGGTGGTGCTAGAGTACAAATTTCTAATAGATATGAATCTACAGAAAATACAATCCTGTATGGAGCAGCTTTAACAAACATACAGGATGTTTACGATTTAATACTAGGATACGGTCGCTGGTTAGAAAATCAAGGATTTATTTTTGACCAACATAGTAAAGAGCTTGGCACAGTAATTGACTGGAATTTATCTGCTAAAGAATTTTTATTCTGGACAACACAGAATTGGGCAGATAACAGCATCATTACACTAAGTCCTTTTGCTGATCAAATAAAATATAAATTTAATCAATCTGTAGTTGATAATATTTTTAATAGTTTTTATGAATACAGTATTCGCAAAGCCGACGGCAGTATCTATCCCCGAGATAGTTTATCTATAAGTAGGAACGACGGCGTATGTACCGTTGGAACAGTTCCAGGATCCGATGGTATATATTTTGTTAGATTGAATTCTATACAAAAAGAACATGCTATGATTTTTGATAACAACACTATATTTGGTGATGTTATATATGAACCGGAAACCGGCAATCGCCAACGCCGTATGAAATTAGTTGGATTTAGGACCGCTAACTGGGACGGAGATTATTTTAGTCCTGGATTTGTGTATGATACCGCAACAATAACTGACTGGAAAAAATACGCCAAGTATAATATCGGGGACGTGGTAAGGTTCAATGGTAATTATTATTCAGCAAATAGCAATTTAGATCCTAAGTTATCATTTGATTTCTCAACATGGAATTTATTAGGAAGCAAGCCTGTCGCAGGACTATTACCTAACTTTGATTATAAGATCAGCCAATTTGAAGATTTTTATAGTTTAGATATTGATAATTTTGACTCCGGCCAACAAAAGATGGCCCAGCATTTGATTGGTTATACTCCTCGCGGATATTTAAATGGCCTATTCACTGATCCTATATCTCAATACAAATTCTATCAAGGATTTATTAGAGAAAAAGGTACAAAAAACGCTCTTTCTAAATTAGCAAGAATTTCTATTGAAAATGCCCAAGGCGAAGTTAAATTTAATGAAGAATGGGCATTTCGTGTTGGACAATTTGGTTCATTCTCGTCTTATTCGGAAATAGAAACGCCGCTAGTAGAAGGAACATTTTTAGAAAATCCTCAAATCGTTCAGTTTGTAGATTCTATTCCACCGGCCAATTCTAATAATTTAATACATTATAGTTTAGCCAGTGATCTATTAATAACACCTGATGATTATATATCATCACAAACATTCGTATCTACCTCTAGTCAAGATGTATTCTTGCTTACACATTCTGGTTTTGTAAGGATTGATGATGTTACTGCTACTGCTTATAATACAAATAGTCTATTAGATATTGCCAATAACTCGGCATTGAAACTTGGTGATACAGTCTGGTTAGGATTTAAGTCAAATGGTGATTGGGACATTTACAGATATAACTATATCAATGTGGGAGTTGTGGGAGTTTATGTAAGTTCCCCGGTAAGTGAAATAACATTTACCACAGATGCCGATCATGGATTATCTGCCGGAGATATAATTAGTATCGCAAACTTTGATACACAGGTCAACGGAATTTATGTTATCACTAGCGTTCCTAAAACTACGCAATTTGTAGTTCCTAGCACATTATCCGCTATTGTTGATTCTCCTTTATTAGCTCCTGGGCAAGTATATAGATTTGAAAGTGCAAGGATTGACTTATTAGATTCCTTACCATCCGAT
>Ga0209084_1000201_pt1 | contig 56897 bp, 55 predicted proteins | sample C_130820_MF_Meta_FD_187309 | JGI IMG/M metagenome (GOLD analysis project Ga0209084, IMG submission 187309) | Freshwater microbial communities from Lake Croche, Canada to study carbon cycling - C_130820_MF_MetaG (SPAdes) (version 2) | ecosystem: Environmental > Aquatic > Freshwater > Lake...
TTTAAAAAGATTCCAATTTTACTTGAAATATTGAAGTAAATTTTTTTTGCGAAAAAAGCTCGCACAAAAGGCCGCGCAAAAAGCACACCATGTTATCATACTGTTTTTTTTATACATTTCACAAAAGGCATTTTATGCTTTGAGAGAATTAGCTTTCTATTTTGCTCTAAATTAGGACCAAAAATTACTGAAAATTAAAAGCAATTAATATATTATATATTAAAGACTATATGATATATTATTTATATGGATAAACAATCTCTCACGATTACAGATGACACTATTCTCTCTTATTATAGAGAGAACCCACACTTAGATATTGTTGCAATGAACCTTATGTTTATTGATATCTTAAAAAATCTCTCTACAAACTTGACTGCAACTATAAATTCAACTATTAACTCTAAAATTCTCTCTATCGTATCAGATATAGACAAGAATGTTTCCTCCTTTCGGTCTGAAATTATTACAAATTTTAACGAAAAACTTAACCAGACCAAAAAGGAATACGTTGAAGATTTGAAAACGCAGCTAACAAATAACATATTATCAAATAATGAAAAACTATCTTCTCTCATTGATAGAAACGCAGACAGCCTTTTGGCTAAGACAACATCTTCTATTACTTCTATCATTAACGACATTGTTCCTAAGAGCCAAGACAAAAATTATCTTCAAGTTGAGAGTTGTATCAAGTCCTTTTGCTCATCTATTGAACATGATACTAAAAAACTCCTTGAAACAAAGAACAATGATGACAATTCTGCAAAAATTATCATTGATAACATTGAAAGTAATTTTTCAAAGATGGTTTCAAGCATCCAAACTCCCATTTTGCAGTTAATTCAGTCAAGCGAGGAGAGAACAACTGGAGGTATTCAAAAAGTAAAGGATGAATTTCTTCAACAACAGATTATTCAGGAAAAGTTAACATCAGAGTTAAACGATTTCTTGAATAAATATAAGAATAATTCAAGTTTAAAAGGCGGAGTTTCGGAAAATGAGTTGTATTATATGGTTCAATCAGTTATGCCAAGTGAAGAAATTGTTAAAGTTTCAACTGAAACTGCTAGTTGCGACTTAAAGGTTAATAGAAAAAATAAAGATAAACCTACAATTTTATTTGAAAACAAAGATTATAATAAAAATGTTGGAACAGACGAAGTAACAAAATTTGAAAGAGATATTCAAATCCAAAAGACACATGGTATATTTATCTCTCAAAAAACACCTATTACTTTCAAAGATAGTTTTCAAATTGACATTATTAATAATTTAATTCATGTTTATATTCCAAACTGTCAATATGATACAGAAAAACTCAAGATTGCAATTGATATTGTTGATAATCTATCTTCAAAATTAAAAATTCTTAACAACCTTGATGATGAAAACGAAGACACCATGTATTCAACTAGTAAAAATGATATAGATGAACTAGCAAATGAATATCGCAATTTTGCTATTCAAAAATTATCAATTCAAGAAATTGTTAAATCATCTAGCAAACAATTATTGGATAAACTTGAAGAAATTCAGTTACCTAAGATTAAAAATATATTGATTAAATTTGGATTAATTGATAATGAAAATTTAAAATGCCCTCATTGTAATGTTTATGAAGGTAAAAATAAGGCTAGTCTCTCAGCACACTTTAGAAATTGCAAGTTTAACAAGAAGAAGGATGAAGAATCTTCTTCCGATATTGTCATAGAATCCGTAGAAATGGAAAATACTGTAATCCAAACTGAAAAAACTGTACCGGCTGTTAAAAAGGTTGTTAAGTCAAAGTCTAAAACCCAAACACCACCATAAAAGATAACATCTTTAAATAAAATATGATATCTTTCACCTCTTAAAATAAAAACGTAGAGAGAAAAAGTATTCAACTCAAATTTTTATCTATGACTACCTCCTTCGCAATGTTCTTTATTATCTTTTCTCTCTTCTTATTCTCGTCCTCATTGGTTGCACCACCCATAGATTCTATAATAATCTTATGATAATCCATGTGCCTTTGGCTATCATAATCTTCTGACTCTGGATTTTCTGCCTTCCATTGTGGCAATTGCTTCACATTTTTATGTTCAATAAATTTAATTGCATTTTTAATCTTTATATTCTCTCCATTTTCCTTCTCCCACGCATCTTTATCCTTTACATACATAACTTCTCTCTTCAAATCACTACAATGAATCGGTCTTTTTGAGATATCAAGGTCCTTTAAGTTCCTAACAATGATTTTACTCATGCCTTCTGTGTATCCAACCCGACCAATCATATCCAAGTCACTCAATTGCAACTGTATCTGATTCACAAAATCTGTTATATTCAATGCATCCTTGCACTGTTCATTCAAAAATACCTGTAAATTGAAGGTCTTGTTGTTGCAATTTGTATTATTAGAGCCAGCCTTACCTGCTAATTCTGCCATTTTGTCTACCATATACTTGCTATTTTCCATTTGCATTTCCATTTGCATCTTATTTTGTTCAAATGCTTGTTTGTTTTGTTCAACAAGTAATTCTTTAAATTCGTGATTTTGCTTTAATAATTCCATGATTATATTGTTTGACATATCGTTTATGGATTGTACTTGCATGTTATTTTTTAAATCTTCCAGTTCGGCGTTTTTTGGCGTTTTTTGGCATTTTTTATTGTGAGCCCATAATCCCTGTCTGTGTTTATATTCCTTTCCACAATTTTCACAACAATATCCGGTGGAGATTTTTTCGTCCTCATTTGTCATTGATGCGTCATTCTTAATGTGTTTTCGTGTTAAAAGATGTGTGTCAAAATTACTTTTCTTAGAGCATTTAAAGTCACAACATTTGCAGTAGTATTTTTCGGCATTTTTTGGCATTAAATCGTCATTCATATGTCCTCTAAATATAGGACAGAAAAAATGCCTAAATCCTTTTCCGCAAAAATAATAAAAAAATTACAGTCACAACTTTTTCTCCCATTTTTTGTAAATTAGAGCATTATGGTCTAAAATGCTTTTTTGGAAATTCCTGTTTCATGAAAGTCTTTGGGTTTTTGGATTTTGGACATTTTTTTTGTCCATTTTTGAATTTCTCGAACACTTTCATGAAACAAGAAACTCCCAGAAATAGATATTATTCTTAAAGTAACTTAAAGAACCCAACGAATATAACATATTCTAAGCTACTTAAAGAACCGAAATAAACAATATTATCTTATATTATATAAATGGCGTCAAACCAAGCTATTCCATGGAAAACAGAATACAACTTTGAGACAAACCCGGGTTTAAAGTTGTCTTATGCCTCTGCGATTGGTTCAGCTGCTGCAAATAAAGCCAAGCAATTAAATTCTGTGAGAGAAACACAAATGTCTGCAGCTAATAAATTCTCTCAAGAAAATGGAGACATGTTTGACAGATATGCAAGTTTAAGCGAGAGAGGCGGTAAAATGAAAAAGAGACGCTCAACTAAACGCAGAAAGACTCGTAAAACAAAGCGTACTGCGAGAAGACGAAAATAGAATAATATTTACCAATTGTATATGACTCATTACAACTTTAAACTCAAATATCTCTCTAATTTGAATGACGTTGATGACTCTGGTAAATATTATTATAAATACAAAGGAATGCAATTTTACTATAAAAAAAACAATGATAGTGACAAATTGGTTGTAGCATTTCACGGCTCAGCATATAAAATGGCCGGTTCTCAGAGCGGATTGACACCTTTACCAATATTTAGAAATTATAACTTGAAGTATAACATATTATGTTTATCCGATAGATTACTAGAAGATTTTTCTAACCAAAAATTGCAAATTGGATGGTTTTTGTCACCTCGTAACTCTAATTACAAACAAATTTATACTGAGATAATGGATTTTTTCGTAAAAAGACACAGTAATACTATTTTTTACGCATCTTCTGCTGGAGGATTTCCAGCATTATACTTTTCATCAGTGTTTTCTAAAAAATGTTTACTTTTAAACAGTCAATTCTATATTAAAAATTATAATCTATTTGAACAGTTTAAACTTAGAACAAACATGGAAATTACAGATTTTGATTATTTTATTCCAGAAGATGTAATTTCACATAGTTGTCGCCCTTCTCTCGCCATTATTTATTGTAATTTAAAAGATGAACACCACTATAATGTTCATTTTTTACCATTTAAAGAATTTATTGAAAGAGAGAAGTTGGAAGAAACATTTTCTTTTATTGAATTTACCTCTGAAAAATCCAACATGTCTCAACATTCCGTTAACATTCCAGATGGCGAATCTTTAAATACCGAATTAGATAAATTATTCATTAGGTGACATAAATTCACTCTTTAATATTTCCTGTTGTTCAAGAAATTCCTTTTGCAATTTTCGCAACTGTTCCACGTATTTTTGGGTTTTGGTTTTCTCCACATTAGGATTAAAGTTTGGACCTTTTAAAACTAATTCATTAAAAAATTCAGCACTATGTGTAGTATCTTTATCTGCTCCACTTTTATAAATCGTGTTTGTGCGGCTTACATCATCCTCCTTTCTATAACTGAAATACGTAACAACATCTTTTAAAAATTCTTCCGGACAATCTTTTGTAGGCACAAGAAGCCCAACATCATTATGTTCTATAAAAATATTCGGCACATAATTATAATTTATTAGTATATCCGTTCTATTATTATAATTGCGGTTAACTCTTTTACCATGATAATGATGTCTAATTGAACCAGGAACATATCCAAATCTTAACCCATCCGCAGCATTTTGATATTGTATAACTGTATCATTAAACTCTTTAGATAATCCAGTTCTTAACATTTTACTTGTATTTTTTAATAATGCATTGCACATTATATTGTCTCCACCACCTAAAATATTATATTCAAACAAACCACCAAGTTTATCATAAGCGGTCCTATTACATGCCCAAGCGAAACCAGGATGCTCAGTGCAGCCTCCCGCCACAAATGTAGTTTCTTTTTTACAATGTTGATAACCAGCACCAGTAAATACAACAATTGCACGTCCACTGACATCCATATCCACCGCATGAGAGAACAACTGAATAAAATCTCGGCCATTATTCAATAATTTTAATGCATCTTTTGCCCAATGTGGGCTATCAAACTCAACATCGGCATCAATCCATGCAACAGCTTTCCAGTCTTTTGGTAATAAATATTTTATTCCCAGGTTAATCATATTTTCCTTGTGCCATAAAGGATGAGTTCCGCGCAGCTGTAAATGTCTTTTATTATCTAGTTCTGTTAGCCTAAATTCTTGGTCGTTATACGCTAATTCTACAACATATAATATGCAATTTTGCTCATCTTCCATTCGTTTAATAAACTCTTCCGCTAGTTTATATCTAGTATTATAGTTGGCCGGATTAGATACAACAACTATTACGTGCAGATATTCTTCAATTGGTTCATTGTTTAATAAAAGAAACTTGGTATTATCTGTTTGTTTTTCCATAATTAATATATAATATTGTGTTTTTATATTAATTATTATTTTTACGAGTTGGTGCTCTTTTTTTAGTTCCTTTTTTTAAGCTGGGATTTTTTGGTTTTTTTGTTTGCTTTCTCCTTTTGCCTCCTTCTTGGTTTTTGCTGGTAAAATAGATGCTTGAAACTTCTGTCATTTTTGCATTTAATTTCTTATATAAATCGGTCATCTGGGTTACTCTTTCAAGGGTTTGTGGTTCTATTTTCTCTCCTTGTTCTAACAATATAAATATATATCTATGTATTCCCGAACCTTTGGGAGGTGCAGGTCCTTTATAATCTAATAAAACGTTGCCGCTATTAGTGTTATTGCCTGGGATATTTATTATTACCCAATGTAAATGGTTGCCTGCTGGGGCGTCTGGGTCGTGCATTATTACGGTGTATAATTTGTTATTACTTTGTGGAGTATAATATATTTTTGGTTGTATTTGACTATTATTTGGAGTAATATATTCTCCGTTGACTATTTGTTTTCCATTGTAAGATATATTCATAATGTATGATGATATAAAAATATTATTTATTAAAATGTTAACGTGGTTGAATCTTTAGAGTATTTAGTTAAATAAGAAATAATCAAATAATAAAAATATGTCACCTTTTTATATGAGTAACATTAATTCAAATAATATTACTAGTAACAATATTACCACAACAAATTTGAACGTTACAAATATAAACGGTGTGCCAATTGCCACTATTATTGGCGGTTACTATCCGTGCCCGTCTTGTAATGCAGAGGGGTGTGACCCAGATATTGGTTGTGGAGAATGCGCCGGTTGCGCAGATTTTGTTCCAGACGCTTGTGATTGTTATATTGCACCTAGTAGTGGAGGAGGTGGTGTAGGTCCCATCGGTCCTCAGGGCCCTACAGGACCAGCTGGAACTGGCGGTACTGGCCCTACAGGACCAGCTGGAACAGCAGCAGCAACCGGAGCAACTGGTCCAACTGGTCCTGGAGGTCCAACACCAGTAGCAGATTGTTGGGGCGACTATCTTTATTGGAACAATCAAAAAACGCCTGGAGGAGCATGGACTGTGGGAGACTCAAATATTACAATTGGCTGCCATGCTGGTGAAACTAACCAAGGAACAAATGCGGTTGCATTAGGATTCTACGCAGGAAACTTAAAACAAGGAACAAACGCCGTTGCGATTGGTGTTGGTGCTGGACGGAATACACAAGGAACAAATGCGGTTGCAATTGGTAGTGCTGCTGGCAGCGGCAGCCAAGGAATAAGTGCGGTTGCAATAGGAGACCAAGCTGGTGGAAGTGTTCAAGGGAATCAATCAGTTGCGATAGGTTATCAAGCTGCAGCAAATACTCAAGGATTCAGTTCAGTTGCAATTGGAGATGGTGCAGCGCAAATAAATCAAGCTGGACAGGCAGTTGCTGTTGGGCAAGCCGCCGGTCAATTTAGTCAAGGAGGATATGCGGTGGCTATAGGTCAAGGAGCTGCTAGAACCGTTCAGGGAATTAGAGCTGTTTCAGTTGGGTTTGAGTCGGGTGTAAACACACAAGGACAAGATGCGGTTGCAATTGGATATCAAGCAGCTTATTTTCTTCAAGGCGTTGGTTCAGTTGCTATTGGACAGAGTGCAGGAAAGTTTACCCAAGGTGCAAATGCAGTTGCGATTGGTTTTCAAACCGCTAACGTTGGTCAAAATACTGGAGCAGTTGCTCTTGGATACCAAGCAGGGCTTAATACACAAGGTGCAAATGCAGTTGCCATTGGAGTCCAAGCTGGAGCAATAAGTCAAGGGCAGAATTCTATTGCCATTGGTTTAAATGCGGGAGGAACAAGTCAAAGCACAAATGCAATTGCGATTGGGTATTTGGCGGGAGCGTCATATCAAGGAAATAATGCGGTTGCAATTGGAGGTGGTTTAGTGGAATATGGTGCTTTAGGTGCTGGACGAGTTGGTCAAGGTGCAACAGCAATTGCGATTGGATTTGCTGCTGGTGAAAAAACTCAAGGAGCAAATGGAATTGCTATTGGTTCAAATGCTGGAGGAAACAACCAATTTCAAGCGGCTATTGCTATTGGACAAGGTGCAGGAGCGAATTCGCAAAACTACTATGGTGTTGCGATTGGATTTTTGGCTGGAAATTCAGGTCAAGGACTATTTGGAACAGCTATTGGTTATAGCGCTGGGTATACACGTCAAGGAAGTAGTTCAATTGCAATTGGGCCAAATTCTGGATATCAAAACCAACAACAAAATGCAATTGCTCTTGGTTATAATGCTGGTTATACAATTCAAGGTTCTGGTGCAATTTCCCTTGGTTATTTTGCTGGTTCAACACTTCAAGGACAAAATGCAGTTGCTATTGGTGCCCAAGCTGGCGCAACAAATCAAGGAGAAAATGCTATTGCCATTGGACTCAATTCTGGAGTTTTTACTCAAGGACAAAATGCAGTTGCTATTGGTTTAAATGCGGGAGGCATAAGTCAAGGCACAAGTGCAGTTGCCATTGGGTATTTGGCGGGAGCCTCATATCAGGGGAATAATGCAGTTGCAATTGGAGGTGGTGACCCAATTTTCCTTTTAAGTGCTGGACGACTTGGTCAGGGTGGGGGGGCAGTTGCAATTGGACAGGGCGCGGGCAATTTAACCCAAGGTGTAAATGCGGTTGCTATAGGTCAAGGTGCCGGAGGAGAAAGCCAAGGACTACAAGCTGTTGCAATTGGACAAGGTGCAGGAGGTGTTACGCAAGCCAATTATAGTGTTAGCATTGGAACTGCTTCTGGAAGTCTGGGTCAAGGTGGGCAATCAGTTGCTGTTGGATATTATTCTGGTAACAATAAACAAATAGGTAGAGGAGTTGCGGTTGGAGGTTATGCTGCAAATTATTTTCAAGGACAAGATGCAGTTGCTGTTGGTTATAATGCTGGAGGAATTAGCCAAGGTGGTCAAGCTGTTGCTCTTGGATTTGGTGCCGGCTCACAGTTACAGGGTGGTTCAGCAATTGCAGTTGGTTATTCTGCGGGAGCAACATTTCAAGGACAAAATGCAGTTGCTATTGGTAATACGGCTGGCGCAACAAATCAAAACAGTGGAGCAGTTGCTCTAGGATACCAAGCTGGGCAGAATACACAAGGTGTAAATGCAGTCGCCATTGGTTCTCAAGCAGGACAAACAAATCAAGGACAGAACGCAATAGCTATTGGTTATTTGGCTGGAGCAACAAACCAAAGCACTAATTCCATCATTTTGAATGCAAGTGGAAGCGCGTTAAATGGCACACAACAAGGATTTTATGCGAAACCAATTAGAGCAAGTTCTGCAGCAAATGGCCTTTTTTGGGATTCTGCAACAGGAGAAATTGTAGCAGCAGCATCAACACCAATCCCAATAACGGGTGCAGCGGATTGTTGGGGCGATTATCTTTATTGGAACAATCAAAAAACGCCTGGAGGAGCGTGGACAGTGGGGGATTCAAATATTACCATAGGCTGCCATGCGGGAGAAACCAACCAAGGAACAAATGCAGTTGCATTAGGGTATTATGCAGGAAATTTAAATCAAGGAACAAATGCTGTGGCTATTGGTGCCACTGCTGGTCAAAATACACAGGGAACAAATGCTGTTGCTGTTGGTTTGCAAGCAGGTTCAGTGGCTCAAGGCATTAGTTCTGTTGCAATAGGTGAATCTGCTGGTAATTCAGTTCAAGGTCCCTCAGCGGTTGCAATTGGTCAATATGCAGCTCAAATCAATCAAGGAGCACAATCTGTTGCAATTGGTCAAAGTGCTGGAGCAAATTATCAATCAGTTCTGTCTATTGCAATTGGTCAAGGTGCTGCAACGTGGACACAAGGCGTTTCAAGTATTGCCATTGGTCAAAATGCTGGATATTCCAAACAAGGAAATAACTCTGTTGCAATTGGTAACTTAGCTGGTCAAACTGCTCAAGGTGGCCAAGCTGTTGCAATTGGTCAAAGTGCTGGTCTAGGCGTGCAGGGAGACTATGCAGTGGCAATTGGTGGCGGAGGCGCGGGTCAAACTAACCAAGGACAGAATTCAGTAGCAATTGGTAATGCGGCTGGTGCATATTTACAAAAATCAAACTCGGTTGCTATTGGAATACAAGCTGGACAATCCAATCAAGGACAGAATTCAATTGCTATTGGTTATTTAGCGGGAGCAACAAATCAAAGTACTAATTCCATAGCTATTGGTTATTTAGCAGGAGCAACAAACCAAACCAGCAATTCCATAATTTTGAATGCAAGTGGAAGCGTATTAAATGGCACACAACAAGGGTTTTATGCGAAACCAATTAGAGCAAGTTCTGCAGCAAATGGTCTTTTTTGGGATTCTACAACAGGAGAAATTGTAGCAACGGCTTCAGCACCCATTCCGATAATAGGTGCGGATTGTTGGGGTGATTATCTTTATTGGAATAATCAAACAACTCCTGGAGCATGGACGGTGGGAGGCGATAGTATTACAATTGGTTGCCGAGCGGGAGAAACCAACCAAGGAACAAATGCAGTTGCGTTAGGTTTTTTTGCCGGAAATTTTAATCAAGGAACAAATGCAGTGGCAATAGGTTTGCAAGCGGGACAAAATACACAAGGACAAAAGGCCATTGCTATTGGTGAAACAGCTGGGCAAATATCGCAAAAAGTAAGCGCGGTTGCGATAGGTTATCAAGCTGGACAAAGTGGACAAGGTCAAAGGGCCATTGCTATTGGAGAACAAGCCGGGCAAACATCTCAAGGTCAATATTCCATAGCAATTGGAGGTAATGCTGGTCAAACTGGTCAATCTGCAAATTCAATCGCAATAGGAACTAGTGCTGGTCAACTTTCTCAAAGCGGAACTGCTGTAGCCATTGGTCAAAATGCAGGACAATTTAATCAGTTTGGAAATACAGTAGCAATTGGAAATTTGGCAGGCGAATATACACAGGGTGCTCAAGCGGTTGCGATTGGTTACCTATCGGGACAAAGTAATCAAGGAACAAGTGCAACTGCTATTGGTTCTCAGGCTGGTTCATTATTTCAAGGAACAAGCGCAGTTGCCATTGGTACAAATGCAGGATTAGTAAATCAAACGGAAAATGCAATTGCTATTGGTATAAATGCTGGACAAAATACCCAAGGAAGTGCTGCAATTGCTATTGGTAGAAATACTGGTTCAACAAATCAAGGAATAAGTGCAATTGCGATTGGTAATGCTGCTGGCTCAACGAATCAAAGTAGTGCGGCAATTGCGATTGGAACTGTTGCGGGACAAATATCTCAAGGATTTAATGCGGTTGCTGTTGGCATAGCTGCAGGTAAATCTAGTCAAGCAAGCGGGGCGGTCGCTATTGGTTACCAGGCGGGACAAAGTACACAAGGAACAAACGCTGTTGCAATTGGCACAAATGCAGGTCTAACAAATCAAGGAACAAACGCAATTGCTATTGGTACAAATGCAGCTCAAACAAATCAAGGTGCAAATGCAATTGCTATTGGCTTTAATGCGGCTCCAACAAATCAAGGGAGCGGTGCAGTAGCCATTGGATTTAGTGCGGGTCAATCATTTCAAAATTTAGAAGCAGTTGCAATTGGAAGTGTTTCTGGACAAAACCAAGGGACTTATGCTATTGCAATTGGAAGTAATGCTGGTCGTGGCACTCAAGGAAGTGGTTCAATAGCCATTGGTAGACAAGCAGGACGCACATTTCAAGGAACAAGTGCATTAGCAATTGGTTCTGGAGCTGGAGAAGGGTCTCAAGGTTCTTCTGCAATAGCAATAGGAAGTTTGGCTGGAAACACATTTCAAGCACCAAATGCAATAGCTATTGGGAAACAAGCGGGTAGAACAAATCAAGGTACAAGTGCAATTTCTATTGGAAATGCGGCAGGTGAACAAACACAAGGACAAAATTCAGTTGCTATTGGGTTGACCGCTGGAAATTTCTTTCAAGATATTAATGCGGTTGCTATTGGAAACAGCAGCGGACAAACTAGTCAGGGTTCCGGGGCAATAGCAATTGGTTTAAATGCCGCATCATCCACACAAGGAGTTAACGCGGTTGCAATTGGGCCCAGCACCGGTCAAACGTCTCAAGGAATTGCTGCTATAGCAATTGGTGATAGTGCAGGTCAATTTACGCAAGCCCCTAATGCAGTTGCTGTTGGTGTAAATGCTGGCTCAACAAGTCAAGGAGCATTTGGTGTAGCGATTGGTTATTTTTCGGGAACAACAAATCAAGGAAGTGCTGCCATTGCGATTGGTCATAGCGCGGGGCGAGTTAGTCAAGGTTCTAATGCTATTGCGATAGGTTATCAAGCGGGACAAACTGGTCAACAATCTGGTGCAATTGCTATTGGATTTGGTGCTGGTCAAAATACTCAAGGAATTAATTCAATTACGATTGGAAATAATATTGGCACGACTCAAAGTAATAGTATTATAATAAATGCGAGCAATAATAATATTGTAGGCGCCACCGCCAACGCCACATATATAGCGCCATTAGGGTCTACAGGAGCAGCTTCACAAACTGGAGTAATGTTTTATAATTCAGCAACATCAGAGGTTAAATATATTACAGTTGCTAAAACTTTTGTAATTGACCATCCACTAAAAGAGGAAAAGTATTTAGTTCATGCTTGTTTAGAAGGACCTGAATCTGGCGTTTATTATAGAGGCAAAGGTGAAATTACAAATAATAATTACACTACAATTTATTTGCCAGATTACGTAGAAAAATTAGCAACTGAATTAACTATTCAAGTGACTCACATTTATGATGGAACGTTGAAAACTTATTCTGCGGCGGAAATAACAAATAATAAATTTACTGTTCATGGAGAGAATGGAAAATTCTACTGGATTGTTCACGGAAAAAGATGTTCCGTTGAAGTTGAACCTAGCAAATCCACAACAGTTGTTAAAGGAACTGGACCTTATAAATGGATTTAACTATTATAATTGTAATTTTTTTTGCAATTAATATAAAACTTTAATAAATAGTTTTATATTATTATGTCATTTGTGTATCTTCTTGAATCGTCAGATAAAGCAACTTATGTGGGGGCAACAGTGGATGTAGACCGCCGTTTAAGGCAGCACAATAAGGAAATAAAAGGTGGAGCACATGCAACGGGTGCAAAAGTGGCCAAAGGCGAGATTTGGCACAGAGTTTGCTATGTGAAAGGATTTCCAGATTGGCCGGCGGCGCTACAGTTTGAATGGCGTTGGAAGCAATTGAGCCGCAAATTGCCTGCAAATATGATTCCAGTTGAACGGCGAAAAATGGCATTAGAAGAATTACTTGCTCTTGAGAGACCAACTACAAAAGCTTTGGCATACAGCGAGTGGCCTTCTCCGCCAGAAATAGTGTGGGAAACCCAAGTTGTTTAAATATAAATATTATAAAACATATAAAAATATTTGCTGTTATTAATATAAGTAGAATGAACCTACTAATATTAATATCAGTATTTGTTGGATTAACCACAGGAACCCAAACTTTAGATGGTAATATATTAGTTGTAGAGAGAAGAGTCCAATCGTCTGGAGCATATGGTGGTTCTGGCACTTATAGTTCAAAAATTAATACAAGTTATAAAAAATCTCCAACAAGTTATGGTTCTGGAGTTGAGTCAAAATATAGCTCCTCCAAAATAGGTTCTTATGCAAGCAAAAAATATAGTTTTGCATCACATGGTTCTAACACAGTTCACGGTTCTACAGCAGCTCGTGGTTCTTATAAGTATGGTTCTAATGCAATTCACGGTTCTAATGCAGTTCACAAGTCTTACAAACACATGTCAGGAGCAAAACATGGTTCTTCTACGCATGGTTCTTCTACGCATGGTTCTAAACATGGGTCAGGTTCTATTTTTTATAGTTCAAAATATATTTGGCATACATCTGGTGCAATTGGTTCTAATAAATATCATGGTGGAAGCGGTTCTCGCGGTGGAAGCGGTTCTCGCGGTGGAAGCGGTTCTCGCGGTGGAAGCGGTTCTCGCGGTGGAAGCGGTTCTCGCGGTGGAAGCGGTTCTCACAGAGGAAGCGGTTCTCACAGAGGAAGCGGTTCTCGCGGTGGAAGTAGTTCTCACAGAGGAAGTGGTGCAAATGGTGGATGCGCAGCAAAAGGAGGAAGCGGCTCTAATAACAGACCATACGATATTTTTGCACCAACTCATGCACCAACTGAGGCATTACCACCAATTTATAGTCCTCCTCCACCAACACATTTTCCAACCTCATTTAAAAGTATTCCTAACATTCCAATTAATTTTAATGAGCCAACAATAAGCGGAATAGAAGTTCCACAAATACCACTGTCATTTCAAATTAAACAAGGTGCAAACGGTTGGTCACAGTATCCAGATTCTCCGTCGGTTACAAATGCGATAACAAAAGTGGCGGCAAAAACAGCGGGTCTAGCCGAGTCAGCTGTAACAAATATGAAGGTTACAAAAAAAAATAGAAGAGCTCTCTCAAACATGGTTACCATTACGTATGATGTTACAACAACCCCAGAAAATGTTGGTCAAAAAACACAAGAAGCCGCATATGATATTATTATTTACAAACTGCAATTAGCAGTCAAAAGCAACAATTTTTCTACGGAATTGCATAAAATGGGAGTTCAAATGAATGTAAGTTCTATAACTTTTTCAGAATACATGGTTTATTATCCAACCATGACTCCAACAATACAACAAAATATCTTGACCAGCGGTGGTGCAAAAAATGATAACAACACAACAGAAGGGTTAATTATAGGAATAGGTCTTTTATTAGTAATTGGTGCATTACTGTCATTTGGATTTTTATGGCATAAACATCATAATTGCAAGTCTAACCCAAAAGAAGTAGAATTAAGACCTGAAGTTTCTAGACAATTATCATTGGCAAGAGTGAGCAACCCGATGATAGATGTTATTCCAAATCAAATAAATAGAATTAGCTTTGACCATACAAGTTGTCCACACAATGAGTAAAAAAGCAAAATAACAAAATATATAAAATAACAATATAAAATAATCCCATGATTATTTTATATGAACTATTCAGTTTGCTCAGTGTTTATAATAATGAATATTATTGGCATGATTTCAAGCTTCGGTCATTTTGCAAATATAAATGAAAGAAAACGATATTCCATTTCAAAACCGAGAAATATTGGCACAAATAATGAAAACAATGAAAATCCCATAAGAAATCCGGATTATATTCCAGAGAAAAATGAGACTATTTTAAGTAATAACCCTACAACTCGTAATTATAACCCGTTTAAGCCAAAATCTGTTTATAATGAAAGAATCCGGAGGTTAAATTCAAAAAACATGACAGAACGAGATTATGCAATGATGGGTGAAGAAGGTGCGAGAGAATATGATGAAAACTTGGATTTCTTAGAAAGGTTAATAAATGGTGGAATAAATGCGTCAGAACCAGAACCCGAAGAGCGTCAAGGACCTCATAGTAGAAGAGGAGGGCTTCGAATCGTTATTAACCGAGGAATGTTCAATCAATTTACAAATAATGAAGATAATGACGATGATGATATGTTTGGAAGAGGAAAGGGTCGTGATAGAAAATCCGAAAATTTTGAAGTTGTGACAAAATACCCGATTAAATTTGCCGATATTGGAGGGTTTGATAAAATAAAGTTGGAATTGTCGCAATGCGTGGAGTTTCTCTCTAATTACACCAAATATGCCCAATATAATGTGAGAGTTCCAAAGGGTCTTATCTTAGAAGGACCTCCAGGTAACGGTAAAACTCTATTGGCAAAGGCGCTTGCCGGCGAGGCTAAAACCGGTTTTATTGCAGTTTCCGGGTCAGAATTTCAAGACAAGTATGTGGGTGTTGGTTCTTCAAGAGTGAGAGAACTATTCACACTAGCAAAGAAGAATGTTCCTTGCATTGTTTTTATAGATGAGATTGATGCAATTGGTAGAAAGCGTTCTGGAGATGGAGAATCTTCGTCAAATGAGCGTGATAGCACGTTGAATGAGCTTCTAGTTCAGCTAGATGGTTTCAAAAATAACACTGGAATTTTTCTTGTTGGTGCAACAAATCGTGCCGACTTGTTAGACCCGGCTCTTGTGCGTCCAGGTCGCATTGATAAACGCATTTATATTGGCCTTCCGGACTCTGCGACTAGGGAAGCAATTCTTAATGTTCACACAAAGGGAAAACCATATGATGATTCAATTGTAATAAAGGATATGGTGGATTTAACAATGGGGCTATCTGCAGCTCAAATTGAGAATCTTTTGAACGAGGCTATGTTGAATGCACTTCGTTACAATCGTGATGTGTTTACATCGCACGATGTTGATACTATTATGAATAAAATAATTGCGGGATGGCAGCCAACCGACCATCAATTTACCTCAGATATTATTGACCATATTGCACTTCATGAGATGGGACATGCGGTTATGGGGTTAGTGGCAAAACATCATTCAAAAATGACCAAAGTTATTATCAATTTATCGTCGCCAAAGAGTCCAGCATATACGGTGTTTGAAGGTTCAACCTCAAGTATTTATACAAAGGAAGCGTTATTTGAACATTTGGCAATCTTATTAGCAGGTAGAATTGCGGAAGAATTGTTTTTTGATGTTAGCATAACGACTGGAGCAATCAATGATTTTGAGGAGGCGTTTAAATTGGCTGAAAAAATGATTGTTTATTATGGAATGGGAAAGCACAATATTATTTATCCTAGTTTGAGTGACAAGTATAAGGAGATGATTGATAACGAAGTTGTTGACTTGATTAATGATGCGAATAAATATGCGACTTTTATTCTAAAGAACTGCAAGGAGCTTATGTTAGAGGGAGCGGAGATATTGAAGAGAGATAAACTTTTAAAGGCTGATACGTTAATAGCACTTATTGAAACCAAATACAGTGACTTATTTGATTTGAAGTATTGCAAAGATGAAGAATAATAAAAATAAAAATAAAAATTGATTATGTTATATTAGATTAATGATAAAACCACTTATAATCTTTATGGCACTAGCAATTGCACCAGAAGTAATCCAAGGGTTTAAGCTATATTTTACTAGATGTATTCGTGGTTATCATTTAATTAATTTGGACCCAATTAAGGAAGCTGTATGGGAGTCTATTAACAGTCAAGTTTTAACGCATTCTGGCGGAACTGTATATGAAAAGAGCAGCGGTTCGCATTCACCTGGAAGTGATATTTCAAGTAGTGTTGGAAATTTCTCAAATAAATCTGTAAAATATGAGTCGGCGAAGCGTGACCATTTCAATATAAGTTCCTATCGATTGACTACAGTATGTTCGGCGGATAATCCGGGAAATATTAGTGAAATTATTGCGGAGATTGATAAACGTAAAAATTTTCAATATTATTCAATTATTGCTAGGGATGAATCTGCGGATAAAATCTATTATGATTGGTTCATATTACCTGCGGACCATCCGGCGTTAAATCCGGCAAGTTATACTTGGGAACCAATGCTTGGAAAACGCGGTAAAAAAAAGGATATTCAAGTGGGTTGGAATACAAATGTGGTGAATGGTTCCAGTATGAGTATTACTTTCAGCATGTCATCTCAATTGTGGATTTCAGTAACAATAACAGATGAAATGAAAGAAAACTATATTGTTGCAACAACTCAAGTAAATAAGAAAATACTTATGGATTATGTTGCATTATCGGAGCATTTTCCGGATGAAGTTGTTATTATTTAATTATATTTATAAACAAATAATTTTCAGTGCACCCCATATTGGCCAGCCGCAAACCCATTCGCAAATAGTAGGTCCCGGTTTTCCTCTTGGTTGACCTCGTGATTTGCGACTCTTTGGTTTTAATTTTTTTTTAAAGTGATTTGGCATTATAGATAGATAAGCTTTACATAAATTGTAAACATTATCTTAAAGTCAATTTTTATTTTTTAATTTTTTATTTTTTTAATTTTTTATTTTTTTAATTTTTATTTTTTTAATTTAAAGAAGTCAACGTTTGCACCGCGTTTGATATTTAAAGCCTTACAAGTTCCACCGGGCATTTCAATAACTAATTCTCCTGTTCCGGGATAATGTTTGCATTCTTCTGTTTTACAAGGAGGACAACTGTGATGTATTTTTGTTATTTTTCCATTTTTAACGAAAATAACATCTAATGGAACTATGCAATTTTTCATCCAAAATGCGGATTCGGGTTTATTCATAACAAATAACAGAGCATTAAATTCGCCATTAAACTTTCTGCCCATCATTCCAAGTTGCACTTCTCTCGGTGTCTTCAAAACTTTGGTTTTAAAAATGTGTTGATTTATATGTGTTTGAATATACATATATAAATCCAATATTATTATTTAGTTTGCGTTCCGTTGTTGTATAAGCTGTTTCATTTCGTCAATTTCTTTTGTTTGAGTATTAACAATTTTCTTAGCAAATTCGCGTACCTCAGGAGAAATATTAGGTTTTTTAAGTAAATTTTTACTAGTAAATAAAGCCATATCATGATGTTCAGTCATTTCTTTCAAATAATTGATTTCATTAACTGCAATTTGTTTTCTATACAGCCATAATGAAGCGCCAAAACATAAAAATAAGAGTATATAAAAATTAAAACTTACCGTTTTACTATGCATGTCATGCATAAGGACTTCTAAAATACCCATAATAAATGCCATAACAAGTGATATATAGATTTTACTTAAGCTATTTGTAATATTTGCGACATCATAAGTCATAACATTGGACATAATAAAATATTGTGCTAAGAATCCAGTAATAATCATATAACCCACAGAGTAATTTAAAGACATTGTCATTTTCATGTATTATTTATTATTATATTATAGGGTTATTATTTTTTATTTTCTATTTTTTAATTTTTCTAGTAGTATTTTTCTTTGATTTTGCGATAAAACTGCGAATTTTTTGTTGTTGTTCGCAAATCATATCAACAATGTCTTGAAAGTAGCTGCGAAATTCCTTGCGCATTTTTTTGATATCATCAACGCATATCCATCTAATTTCGGCTTTTTCAAAGATTTTAGTTTGTTTAATAATTGCGACATCAAGACGTTTCTGTAGAAATCTTTGATTATTGTTGTAGTAATAAGGTAATGCGTTGTCATAATCCATTTTAAAAATGTGCATGCGATAATTGCTATGTCCGTTACTTTTGTAATCAATATTGTATGTTCCGTTTCTTTTCAACATTTTAGACAAATCAGCATCACTTCCTAAAAATCCAGTTAATTCTTCTCCACCTTCGCGAATTGCAGTTTGTAAATAAGTCTCTGAATCGTCTGTTCCTCCACCAAAGTCGCTCCATCCAGGGGTGTCACAGTACTCGTGTTCTTTTCCAAATAAGAAGTATAATTTGTTTTTATGAATGCAAGTTGGTAATATTCCAGCGCCCATAACTTATAATAATATTATTTTTATCTACGCAAAATATATGAAGAATAAAACAATAAGAAGAAAAATAAACAAAAAAAGCAACAAAAAAAGAAACAATAAGACCCAAAATAAAAAGAAAATTCATATTGTAAAGAGTAAAACACCGAGAGATGTTGAACGCGCTAGTTTGGTAATTGCGAAATCATTAAAACATCCAACTAAAGCGCGTGGTATTAAGAACCCAATACAAAATCATGTTATGGGGTTTGGTCAAGCGTCATCTTATGCGCCGACAATTAATCAAGATTTGGTGACTTTAAAATCTATTCCTAGAGAGAAAATATCAGACTGTAATAATTCTCGCGCTTTTAAATTAGAAGAGCCATTAAAAATAGCGATTCCTGGCTCTTATTATGGTAATAATTGTCATAAGTATTCTACTCCAGAAGCACAAAAATTTTTATTACACAATCTCTCGGCAAACAAGCATATAGACCCTAGTATAATAGTTCCCCCAATTCAAATACAATCAAATTGTTGGTTTAATACAATGTTTGCCACACTTTTCATTAGCGATAAAGGTCGCAAATTTTTCCATTATTTCCGCGAATTAATGATAGAAAGCAAGCAGGCGAATGGTACAGCAATCCCTGAAAAGTTGGCAGATGCATTTGCTCTTCTCAATTTTGCGATTGAATCTGCATTAACTGGCTCAAAATATGCATACGAGTTGAATACAAATAGTATTATTAAACAAATATACGAGAGCATACCGGATAAATATCACAAGATATATCCTTATGTGGTTGGTGTTGATGCTGCTAGTAATCCAATAAGGTATTATGGAAGTATTATAACTTATTTAGACGAGCATTCTCTGCAATTTTTGTTTATTTCTCAAATAAAAACAGATTGGAGAAGTCGTGTGGAGCCTGAACTAAGCAAGCTGCAACATAAACCGCATATAATTATATTAGAGATATTTGATGACGAGTCAAAAAAGATTGAAAAGCCTGAAAATTTTTCAGTATTGGGTGCGGAATACAAGTTGGATAGTTGTGTTATAAGAGATACAACACAACAACATTTTTGTGCGACTATAACGTGTGAAGGGAAAGAAATGGGTTACGATGGAATGAGTTTTCATAGATTAGTGCCGATGAAATGGAAAGATACAATAAATCAGGATAAAAAATGGGAATTTGAAGGTTCAACTGACTCAGATGGAACACCATTAAAATGGTCATTTAAAGATGGATATCAATTAATGTTATATTATCGTGTTAAATAATGTGGTCAACAAGGTTTATTTTTTTATTTTCATATATTAGTATGACTTTAACAAAAAAAATAAACTATAAAAACCATAAAACGAGAAGATACCGAGGAGGTATGATGAAAGCTTTAAAAGGAATGTTTAGTAAAGGTGACGCTCCTCGTCCAGGACCACCACCGCCACCAGAAATATCTGCAGATAATGTTCGTCTATTTAACTCATTAGGTCTTGGATGGAATATTGGACCTGATTCTAGTGATTATGAGATATTCAATGTTCCACCAGACGCAGACGATCGTGCAATAAGTGCTGGTTATATAGCTATTGCAAATGCTATAAGACCATTAACAGAAGTATCGGCACCAGAAAGGAGAGAGTATTTTGGGTTAAGAGTTTTATTAAGAGGAAAACGTGACAAATTATTAGATCCAGCTCTTAGACAAGAATATGATGAATTATTAAGATTATATTCAACAGGTCCTCTTTTATCGCCTAGCCCTCCTGGAACGCCAAGAGGACCTTTTGTTCCTCCACCACCAGTTCCTCCACCAGTTCCTCCGCCACCAGTAGCTATAGGAGCAAACGTAACTTTTGCAGATACACAAGTGCCAAATAATATATTAAAGCGACAGCCAGGGGCAGTTCCTCCACCTATATTGCAAACAAATGTAGGACGAATACTTGTAGATTTTGTAGACATTATTGAAAAAGAAATAGCAAATAAATCCAGAAAACCAACACGAGATGAAAGAAGATTACAAATAGATATATTACATACTGCTGAAAAGATGATGGAGTATCCAGAGTCTTCAAATCTGGAAAATTATTTATTATTAACAATGTTTTTAGAAAATGCAGCTAGTGTTCCTTTAGTTACAGCATTGCATGATAGTTTACAACAAAAAAAGAGCCGCTTTGAAAAACCGTATGACTTCTATGAAAATTTTCCCACGCCGGGGAATCCTAAAGAAGTTGGCAAAATATATCCTCCTCGCTTTTTTTCTCTCATGGTTTTATCTTCAAGAATGTGTTTAAAGTACAAGTTAAGGTCAAATCCTGAATGTGAATTGTATTTGAGGTTGAACGAATTATTTCAACAAGGAAATGGTCCAAATTTTAATTCTATTGGAATTTTTGATGTCTTGAATAATTTTATAAGAACAAATAGTGCTGTTACAAGTGATTATGTTAAAAGAATAATAGATGGAGAGAGAATGTATGAAATTTATAGAAACAATTATTTTCAAGCTGACAGAGAGATGTCAAAACAATTAATAAAAGAGAGATTAGATAAATGGTTAAAAATAGTTGAGTTAAAAGACCTTGTTGTAGATGTTCCCGTGACGTATTTATTCAATAAGTATTCAAATAAAGAGAAAGACCGGTTAAATAAAGAAGCATCTATCTGTGATACAATTTCAAATTTTTCTGAAAAGATAGGAAAACCTAATACAATATATCCACTTTTACCTCCGTCTGCGTTTAATATTGAACAAAATGAGAATATTGATTTTGATAAAATCAACGAATATTTATACAAGATATCTCCACCGGCAGTAAAAAAGAAGGCAGATAAGAAGTTGTTGAAAAAAAAAAATAAGCTAAAAATGGGGCACTAATTTTTGGGTTTGTTTATATATAAAATGCTTACGGTGGCGCATTATCATCATTTTTATATTTCAATAACCCTGCTAATTTTTTTGTGGCAAATAAATAAGAAATATAAGCCACAATTGTACCAATTATAGCTCCACAAATTACCTGCATGAATGTGTGGTTTTTATATTTGATGCGTTGATATCCAGTGTTTATGGCAAGTAATAAGTAGATTATAGAGATAACTGGACTCTTTAATGCTAAAAATATAAACGCAGTAGAATAAAAAACACTTGTTGCGTGTCCAGAAGGCATCCCATATTTATCAAAACTTATTCTTTTTCCATGCGCAACAGATGCATTGAATACGCTAATGTCTTCAGATGGTCTTGGTTGTTTTATTAGTTGTTTTAATATGATATTTATTATCATATTTAACACATAACCAACAATATAAACTGATAATAACGTCCACTTGTTTTTTAATAAAATTATAGTTGCTGATAATAATAAAAATGGACCTAAATAACCAGTGTAGTCAATTGTTCTTGTAATAAACCCTAATATATCCATATTGCTCTTATATAATGGTGATATAAAATTTTCAGTATTGATACAAATTTTCACTTATAATTGTAAAACACCAATCACATCCATTTAAATTCACAACATTTCCTTTGTCGTCAAGTAATTTTACTCTTAGTCGGCTTATATTTACTGGTCCAAAATAAATGCGTTTATTATCTTGCATAGAACCGCCAAATTCAACATTCACATCTCCCGTTTTCATATTACCCAATTTAATAGGAAGAATTGCAAATGTATCAGAAACTACGGGTGATTTTAATTTGTAATTATACGTTCTCTCGTTGTTCTTAATAATTTCATTGATACTATACAGTTGAGACTGAGTAAGAGTTCTAGGAGCGCTTGGTAATACTCTAGGAGAAGCTGCATAAGTAGCATTTAACTTGTCAACAATTAAAGTTCCAGCATCTTCGTCATTTGCTAACTTGAAACTATTAACAAAAACATTTGAACCTATTGGATTAGCTGGAACACATATATATGGAAGGTCTGGTGAATAATAACTTGGTAATTTTAATACTTTTGATGTTTCAGTTATACCAATTAATCCATTATTAATATGATTCTGGTTCAAGTCATCAATAACTAATATAAAGTATTTTGGACCATATAAATCAGGAATAGCTATCGCAGGATTTCCACTCTGTTTTATATTTTCAACAGGGAGACGATAACCAAGAACCCAACCTAGAGTTTGATTCACGGCCATGGTTGATGCACATTGAGTATCACAAGAAAGGTCATTTGTTACATCAAAAAATGTTATTATTGTTTTCTCATCAACAGTTAAACCTTTATATGTTGCTCCATATAAATTGAGAATCATTTTACTACTATTTGGATTAATATAAACTGGTACAGTTGGTGTTACAGGAATTGAAGTTATGGGACTAATAGTGCTAGTGTTTATTCCTGCAGCATTTATACTATTTGTTAAGGCTGTAACAATTGTGCTGTTTGTGTAATTTCCAGATTCAACCAATATTTGGACGCTTATAATTGAAGCACCGACATCATCTACAAAAGTTAACCAAAAACAAGTATTTCCATATAATTTATCAATTACATACCAAGTATAAGGAATAGAAAAAGAATATAACCTGAGAGAAAGAACATTCAACAATGGTTCAGACAATTCTAATGTATAATCGCTTGCGGTTTCACTAGGACTTGTGGATTGTCTATATTGACTATCTAGAACAATAATGCGAGAAGTAGTATTTTTAAGATTAGGATTCAACACATCTTGTGCTACTGGGACATTAAATGTATTGGAAACGCCGAGTTGTTCTCTATTCATTGGAACATGGGAATTATTGAATACTTTAATCTTCTGTTTTCTCTCTGTTATCTTATTTTTTTGAACAGAATCTTTTTGTTTTAATGCTTCATTTTCATACCAGTTGTCGCTTTGTTTTTTTGCCGCTCCTAATTCAGCAGTAACTGGGTCTTCATTGTCTAACTCATCGGCATAACTAAGTAATTCAGCTTTCATATCGCGAAAAAAATTAACCATATCGGGGTTTTTTTCCTTGGTGAACTTGTCAATATATTCATTCGTTTTTTTTGTTATTTGTTCAGGGTCAGGGGTATCTAAATCAAGAATAGTCAATAGTTCTGAAACAGTATAATTTTCAATATTTGTGTCTATTTGTGGCATGTATATATTGTATGTTATTATTTTATATTGAAATCGGGACACTTTGTTGGTCGCAGTGCTCTTTTTTTAGTTCCTTTTTTTTAGCGATTTCTTTTTGAAAATGAGTTACGAATATTTCTTTTAATTCTTTTTCTACATTCATTCCTGCAAACAAATCGTGTTTCAAAAGCTTTTCTGGAATTGTCTTAATTCCTGAGCCTCTTTTTAAATGGCTCTTTCCCTTGAAAAGAATATTGTCCAATGCTTTTACAATTCTGGAGTTGGATTGTTTCAAGTCGTATCTACTTAGTCTGTACCCGCCTTTATAAACATACGCGTTGTAATTTGAGTCTTCATAAAACCTATCGCGTTTTGTAAAATTATAATTTGGTGTATTTTTTATCACACCAATTCCCTCTATTTTGTTGCGGGTGTTGTTCATTTCTACTACAAATAAGAGAGAATTAGCGGGAATTTTTTGAGATAAGGGAGTTGGTGCACAGTAAATACAGCCGGAAAATTTCTCTCTTTCACGATACGAACAATTCTCTTGCCAAGTTTTTGAATTAAATCTTGTTGAAGCGATTGTAGTCATTGTTTATTGCAAATTATTATTGAGATTTATATGTCAATTTTTATTCTAACAATATAAATATTATTATTATGGAAACAATTACAACCATTTCAAAAGTATTCAATAATAGGAATCTTAAGAGGATTGTCAATGTTTATCAGTTGAAATACAAGAATAGTCTTGCGCAAGGTCTAGGTGATTATATTCGCGGCTGTTTTTGTCTTATGCAGATATGCGCAATGTTAGGATTAGGCTTTGACATGGATTTAACCAATCATCCCATGTCAAAATACTTGATTCCTGAAGCAAAATCGCAATATAATATAAACTATGCAGAGATTTCTAGGTATGAAAACACAAATTATGTTCCCATAAACGCAACGACGTATAGTAAAAATTCAATTAATTTTTTTATTGAGTTTGTAAACAACTTGAACGGTATGGGAGATACTGAATCTTTTTTTACATTTTGCCATAGTTTTCCTATATTTGAAGTGCAAGATGTAGGTCGTAAATTTATTCTAAGTAAATTATTACCTAATGAAATGATGCAGTCTGCTGTAAAAGAAAGGTTAACCCGACTTGAACTTATTTCAAAAAGATTTGCAGTTATTCACATTAGAAGTGGTGACAAATATTTGCTGAACAATGGAACTTTAAATACATTTGTTGTTAAAAAGATAATCGGGATATTATCAAAGAATATGAAAGAAGGAACAAAATATTTGATTTTAAGTGATAATAATCAAATAAAGTTGCTTTTGAAAAAGGTGTTTCCACAGGTAGTAATTCAACTTACAAAAATTACTCATTTGGGAGAATGTGTCAAGCCAGAGGATGATGCTATTATGGAGACATTATTGGATTTTTATCTTATGTCAAATGCATTTCAAATTATCAGCTTTTCTCCTTATAATTGGGGTTCTGGGTTTAGTCAGTGGTGCGGGGTTTTATATAAGATTCCGTATACACATATTCAAGTCTTGGACAGGTTATCTTAGAGGCTCATTCTTTTAAAGTTTATTTTATTGGGGTCTCCACCGACATGAAAGTTGTGGCTGCCGTGAAAGTATTTGATTTTATCATATTTCATGTAATTATTTGGGTCGCAAAGATAAAATAATAATTCTCCCCACAGAGGCAGGTCTCCCCATCTAAAAATGTAAATATAGTTAAGTGTTTTTACTTTTTCAATATATTTTTGTGCAAGTGTATTTGCTCTTAAACGTGCAAGATTTAAGCCGATTACATTTGTATATGGACCTGATGGTCTGTGTGGTATAATTGGAGCTGAGGTTTTTAGGTTTTCTTTTATAAATTGTTCGGTAAATTTGTTTAATCCGTGAGTAACAAAATCGTGGTCTCTCGTCCAAGCTCCATATATGGCTGTTTTATTTTGAAGATGATAAAACAATTCTTGAATATTAAAATTAATTACACAGTCTTCGTCAACTCTTAGAATAAGGTCATAATCTTTGACAAAGTTCCAAAAGTCTGTAAACCAAAAAGAACACATATGTCTATAATTTAACCCAAATGTTTTTGTTGGTTCAAAGAATGAGATTTCTTTTTTTTCGTCTTTAAAAGCGTGTTCTTTAATACATATAAATTTTAAATTTAGTTCTGGTGTAAAAGTTTTAATATACTCTTGATGTTTTTCTAAAATATTTCCCTCATGAAAGATGAGTATATCTATTCCGTGTAGGATTCTCAAATTTTTAGTAATTGAAATATTGCGGTTTATAAGAGTGCTATATTGTTGCAAGTTTTGATAACCGCGGGTTAAAACTGCAACTGCCATTTTTTTTATAGTTTCTTCTTGCATATAAATTATACCTTTTAATAAAAGGCATAATTTTACTCATTTATTTTACTCATTTATTGGAGTTTTTTGTTTGTTTATATATAATGCTCAAGAGTCGCAAAGTTAAAAGAGGTAGAATTATAAGAGGAAAAACAAACAGAAGGCGTCAAGGAGGAGGGTTTAATAATAGAGATGTTGTTTCTGTGAGAGGTATTGTTATTGGCGTTAATGATGATGAAACAGTTAATGTTGCATTTTATGATAAAATCCGTTCAAGAATTGATGTTAGTAATATACCAAATTCGTCTGTTACTTTTATTAAACCTGGTAAAGAGTTTAGAGTTAGTCCGGTTCTTACCCCAATTCCAGAACCTGCTTCTGCTTCTGCTTCTGCTGTAAGACCTCAAGGTTCAAGATTTAGGGTTAGACCATTACCCGATGAGTATAGGTTTTAAGCGAGGACATCGCGAACCTTATCTTCCAAGCACTTATACCTCGGCTTGTTCATCTGCTCTACAAGGATGGACCAAGGGGTGCAACCCTGAAGAGCATCAAGACCTTTCTCACAGAAGAGGTTGAGTAGAGCTGGGCTAAACCCAGACATCATGCTCACATTCTTTTGGGAAGAAAGACAAGGGAACCCACTAGTGGACCGCAAGTTCCAGAAGAGGATATGAGGAGGCTTGAATGGAGTACCCCAAAGCCTAGTACCAGTCTCAGCATACTTGCGCTCCATTGACTCGTAGAATGACTCCATATTTGAAGGCGCCTTCACATTAGGGTCATCAATCTGCATATCCGAGAAGATGGCAAGAGTCATACCCTCAACCTGGTCAGGCGTCAACTTCTTCTCAACAATTGCGTCAAGAATGCGGTCAAAAGCGCCGTGGAAGTTGGTACTGTAACCGACCTCACCATTCTGGAGAACACGAATCATGTCCACAAAGTTGTCACATCCATCAAGATTATGCCAAGTGGGGTTGGTGCTAAAAGACATAACGCGCTTACCGAGGACGGACTTCTCTGCAACACGACAGCCGAGGGCCATTGCACAGTCAATTGGGTCGCCACTCATAGAGCCAGAAAAGTCCAACATTGCCACCATGGGTCCAAGAGAGCCAGTTTGAGTAGCATTATTGCGCCACTGGGAGTTGAGAAGGTCAATCTCAATCTGGACATCACCTGAATAGCTTTTGTTGATGAGGTTACGTGCCTGAACCGTAAAGGTATTTAGACCCACACGCTTACCCTTCATCTCAACCTCACCGGCAGCGGCCTTCTTGATACGAGCCGTGAAGTTCTCAGCGCACTCAATGCGGTCGTCTGCCTCAGAACGCTGAGTGCCGTCCTTCTTCTTGTTCAAGAAGGCAGTCTTCTGCTTAGAGATAGTGAGTGACGTCGTCTTTGCGTGGTCAATCTTTGCCCAAGTTCCATCGCACTGGTGAATCTGGGTGGTGTCAAGAGAGCGATTCAGGTTAGCAAGGAGTTTGCGGAAGTCCATCTTGGCCTTGTTTACAGCGCGGTCAATCTGCACATTAGTCTTTGCAGTCTCAATATACTCCTTGAAATAGACAACGGCAAGCTCATTGAAAATCCAACCGAAGCGGTGAGACTTGGCGCGAGGCACCCATTTGGCGGCAAGAGACTTCTTCTCGGCGCTAGAATCAATGCGAAGCTGGCCAAGAAGGAGCTGAAATGCGTGCTTCATCAAAGGGTCAGCAACAGACATGTTCTTAGACTTGCAGTAGTTGCAAAAATACTTAATGTCCTTCCAAGAACCATAAGGGTGTCCATCAGTTGAGACAAACTGAGTCAAAAGAAAACGAGCAAGTTCAGGATAAAACTCATTCCAAACCAGAACCTGCATATATGCAAGGGAATACTCCCCCTTTCCGTCAATAATGTCACGAGTGTGACCAACCATTTTATATGCTACCGTCATTAACTCTACAAACTTTTCTCTGGATAAATCCTTGCTTGCAGTAAGATTACGCAACAGATGCCGAAGGGTCTCTGCGTGCGACTCAATAGTGACCGGGTCACAACGAGTGAACTGAAAGCTCAATTGAAGGATTTTTTCCTGAAGGTCGTTGGACCAAGAATATTCTGCATGTCCCTTCTCACCGACCTGCATTGGCGTATAAGAGTCAAGAGCGTTTACGAGTGCTGCCATGGTTACTTAATATGGCGGGTCTTCTTTAAGTTGTTTTGCGATATGTTCTTTTTTTAGACCCCCTTATGGTCTTAAGATAAATCTTTTTTGTTTGAGTTAGCGCTCTATTAGCAGTCTGGGTTTTAACATCCTCGGTCTTTTCATAAAAAATTATAACAATTTCATTCAAATCTTGAAACATGGAGATGGATTTTTCCAGAGGTATTGCGTCTATATTTTTTATTGACTTTAAAAATGTGTCTTCTTTTTCTTTTTTTAAAAAATGATATATTTCTGTAGGCTCAACGTCAATATTGTATTTTAATATTGATAAAACTGTGTACGTTTTTTCTGTACTTTTACAGTTTTTTTTAAGTATTCCAATTATTTCTTCCCGCGAAATATAGTTTGGCTCTTTTAAAAGAACTGTTTCTTCTTTTATTTTTTCTATGTCACTTTCTTTATTGACATAAATATAATTAAATTTAATATATGTTAAATCTTCTGCATAAAATGCTTTGTAATCTTCGTCTAAAGATTCAAAATCATCTATCCATTTTGTGTCTAATTCTATTTGAGAATCTTCAATATCCATATTAAATTATACTACTACTGGTCTATATAATTTAATACAATTTTTAACGGCATAATATAATGCAGTTAATATTCCCATTCATCACTATCCTGTTCCTCAAATGATTCATAATTTGGCATACTATAAAGTCTTTCATAAGCCCCGTCTCCATTCAACTCATCATAATCTTCCTTATAATCGCTCCATCTGTTTATTAGACATTTGAAAATTTGTGTGGCATCATAATGGTATTCTTCCGCTGTATATTCTTGTTCTTCTATAGCTTCTCCATCTACAATTAAAATCCCATCTTTAACTCGGAACCTGGTCCAACCAGGTGGCACTGGTTCATCTTCCACAACTTCATTTATAACCTCCTTTAAATATGCTTCCTTAAAATTTAATTTGCACTCCCCAGTAACTGCAGCATTATCCGGTATAACAAGGTCTGGAAAATCGGCTTCTGTTAGCTTTACTTCAACTTTTTTCTTTTCATTGAACCCTCTAAAATTATTATTAGGCCTATTTCTGTCTTCATCTCTATTTCTATTTTTATTTCGGTCCCCATCTCTGTTAGAGTATTGCGTGGGCCGTCTTTCGCTCTTGAACATATTGCTCATCTATTCTTGTTTAAAACCTGGTATACATTATATACCTAATATGCCTCTAAGTCCTTGCCGTACAGTATTTAACCTGATATATGTTTTTAAATTTTGATTTAAAGATGTTATAGTATGTAATATTATCTCCTAACAGCAATTCATAGTTTCTGTTCGCCGACGTTGTATTGAAAATACAAGTTAAAAAAGTATAATATATATTTGCGGGAGATAGCACAAAAAAAACAATTTTGGGGGAATGTGGATTTTATCTATGTAAAAAGGTGAGTATAATGTGTTTGGGTTTTTACTTAAACAAATTATATACTATAAATATATGGACCTTTCTAATAATGAGCTTTTTCAAATGCTTTTAACAGATATTATAAATATAAACAACCAGATTTCAAGTCATAATGACACTGGAAATATGTTAAACAACAATGATGCAAGTAACAATAACAATAACAATAACTATAACTATAACAATAATTATAACAATAATTATAACAATAATTACAACAATAACTATATCCACTATAACTACAGTCACAATAACATCATTAACAATATTATTAATCATATTCAGTATGAAAATGATAACCCACCATTATTCCCCATTTTTCCGTTTTATAATAGTCCCATATCCAATTCTCAAAGCGTTTTGCATCAAAGTTTATATGATAGAAATCCAATTAAAAATGTCATTACCGAAGAAGTAAAAAATGGATTATCTTCAATTAAATTTACTGATGCAAAAGACAGAGAGACAAATGATAAATGTTGTATAACTATGGAAAAATTTAATGATGATGATGATATAATACAGTTGCCATGCAATCATTGTTTCCATGTTGAACCAATTATTCACTGGTTAACAGAAGAAAGCTGTGAATGTCCGGTTTGTCGGTATAAATTTGATTCTGTGGAAAAAAATACGAGACACATTGAAAGCGATGAAACAATAGAAGTAGAAGGAATTGAAGATTTGCCCGATTTAATGGAAATAGATGATAATTCTAATTCTCAAGAAGAAACAGACCCAAATATAATACAACTTGATGAAGAAAATAGAATTTTATTAAATGGTCATAGTATGGCATTTTCCAGAATTATTCACAGTATATTTGCAGATGAAGAGTTCTCTCAATATGACGCCGACATTGGTCCTCCTTCAGCAGACACAGATATAGATTAGATATCATCCACATTAATCTCCACATCCTCATATTGGCTTTCCGCAATAGATACGAGCGAAATTTGCTTGGGCTTAAGCTCGCTCATCAAGGTGTTATACTCATCTTCTCCAGCATTATCAGAGAACTCAAAATCATTATCGGTAGAACCTCCAGAAATGGCAACAAATGTGTTATCTCTTGCAATAAAATCATTGAAACCACCAAGCCCCTTCAATCGCTCCTTATCTAGGTCGCTATAAACCTCCAACAAGTCGCACTTTTCCAAATTCTTTCCCTCTCCACTTTTTTCCGCTTCAAAATCGCGACCACCTACAAGAACCCACTTACCATTTGAGAGGGTATTGTCGCGCTTTCCTCTTCCGCGAAATTTTCCACGAATAACACAAAGCCGTTTTTTTCCATCTTTGCACATAACGTGGCACATCCCATTGCCCAACATGGCAACGACTTGTGCATAATATTCAAACTCATCCTCTGAGAATCTTGTCTTAAAATTGGACTGCTTTCCAGAAGTCTCATGTTTACGCGCTTGGGATTTGTGTCCCGAACCACCTTTTGTGTTTTTCACCATTGTCTTTTGTTAGTTAGTTATATTTTTTAACATTATTTCAATTTCAATTTTTATTTTCAAAATTGCAAATAAAAATTGACAGTTTTATTCTCTGTATATTTTATTGAACACATAACCAAAAATGAAGACCCAAGTTATTTATATTCCATCTCTCAAGTGCGAAGTCACCTATACTATTGGTCAAAATGCATCAGATAATGATGCAATTATTGATGCCGCTGGACCCAATGATATTTGGTTTCATGTGGATAACAAGCCATCTTGTCACATTATTGCAACGATTCCAGATGGTATGAACAGAAGTGACCTTAAATACATTGTGAGTCAGGGCGTAGTTTTATGCAAGCAACACTCATATCCCTCAGAAAAAAAATTACCAATTTTGTTTACGCGCGTAAAAAATATTCAAAAAACAAACAAACCGGGAATGGTTTTCATTCCTGAGGATTGTAAATCTATTAAAGTTTGTTAGAAGTTGTTATTAAATTTAATATTCAATTGCATCTAGTTCTTCTAGGAACTCGGTGTCAGGAATAAATAGTCCATTTGTTTTATGCTGTTTATAAAAGTGAGCCCATGTTCTCTCTTTTACGATATTTTTTATACTTTTGTTTGTTGTTTCGGGTTTCTGTTCATCTGTTTCATAATTATATGAGTCATAAAACTCTTCAAAGAAATCGTCATTTGGGAATTCAATCTTTTTCAGTTCATGGTTAATAGTTCCTCTGTATTTTTTAACGCGGTCATACCAAACGGGAGAGTACGCCGCATAATATTCCCAGTGTCTAAAATATGCATCGCGTAAATTAATTGAATCTCTCTGCAGTTTGAAAAGACTCAAGTAGTTATCTTCGTCAATTCCGTGCAAATAAACAATTGGTAGGATTTTATATGGATAAAAGCTACTTTCATAGTTAGAATAAATTGTTTCAAATGGTACAATGTCTTTTTCCTCAACAATGACATATAGTTTTTTACCCATTTTTACCTCTTCCATAAGTGTAAACTGAAGCATAATATATGCAAGTATCATGTGTCTTTGTTCAGTTTTTACTGTATTTAAATTTTTATTTATTTTGTGTGCAATGAGCTTTTTACCTGTAATATCTTTAAAATAAGACGTGACAAAGTCTAACAATTCACCCAAATATTGTTCCTTACATTGATGAAGGACAAATTCAGCAATGTTTATATAGTTTTTATTAGTAAACAATGTTTTAATTTGAGAGATGTTAATAAATTCAATATGGTCAAATACAACGTGGGGTGGCGCGTCCAAGTCAATATCAAAATTAATTGTGATTTGTCTTAGCAAGAAGGTGTCCAAATTGTAAGGACGCATTATCAAATCACTAATAATCATATTAATAATTTTATCTTTTTCAGGGCCTTTGGACATTTTTTTCCATTCTTTGTGTTTTTTAACAAAGTAATCATAAAACGATGGGTTTAGAGTGTAGTAAAAGTCAAAATATATTTTCCAGAGATGGTTAAATAATTCAATTTCAAATCCGGAGTAATACAATTCATAAGCCCAAAATACTGCCTTTTCTTTCTTATCAAGGAGAGAAGTAATGAGTGCCAATTTTACTTCATCTTTAACATAAAGATATCTTGTAAATATAATTTTTGGAAATTTATCAAGTTCATTCGTTGGAATAATGGAGGTGCTATTTGTGCATTGTTGTCCCATTTTGTTTTAGAAACTGGATTACTTTAGTTGATTACTTTATTTTTGATTAATAAAAGTAATCAATTTTTATTTAGTGGGTTTATAATCTTTTCTCATTAAAATATATAATAATGGCAAACGCATGGATAACATTAGTGAAAAAGACCTTTGGCGAAGGTCGCAAGAAGAACAAGGATTACTCTTACAAGCAAGCGATGATGGATGCTAAGATGAAGAAGGACGGTTCTAAGAAGCATGGTTCAAAGAAGGGTGGTGGTGGTGATGAAGATGCGATGGATGTTTCCACCACCACTCCCATGGATGAGGATGATGACGCGATGGATGTTTCCACTACAACTCCTATTGATGATGAGGATGCAATGGATGTTTCCACAACTCCTACTATGGGAGGCAAGTCTAGAAGAAGCAAGAAGGGAAAGAAGGGTGGAAAAACTTCAAAGAAGTCAAAGAAGGGTGGAAGGAAGTCAAAGAAGACCAGAAAGTGTCGCAAATAAATTTAAAAACCCTTGTTTATCAGTATTATACAATATATCATTGAATAATGATATGTTTTGCATAGGTGAAAGCCGTTTAAAAGGGATAGGATGTATTCCTTGAGTCAAAAGTTGAGAGAACTGAGAAATAAATTCATTTTTGGGGAATCCGCGTAAAGGACGGAATATATCTCTCAATAAAACGATAAAAAGTATACTTAATCCATAGTTGTTCCAAGTGTGACTTTTAAGAAGAATTTCCTGGATTATCAATAATTTTGGCTTGTTTATAAAGGATTGTAGAGAGAAGTGGGTGGTTTCTTTATATTGTTCTATAAAAGCTTTTGAGAAACAACTTAAAGAACCAACCCGCAAACCAGTTTCTCTCACTATTTCTTCTATATTTGCATTGGAAACGCTTTCTTGTCCATTTTCTATTAAAAAACATACTAATTGAGCTTCTGGAGGCAAAAATACATTTTTTTGATTATAATTAGAAAATAGATTACTTATTCTCTCTTTGTTCATTGTTGGAAAGTGAAAAAAATGGGAGAAATCTGTAAAGACTGGCGATTCTTCTTTATAAACCAGTGTTGAAGGATGAAAATCCAAATTTACTAGCTTTTCCATTTCTAACCTTTTTAACGATTCTAATAAACTTTTATAACTATTTATTAAATTTAATAGATATTTTCTTGGACTTGTTTCTCTCGTTGAACCATAGAATACTTGATAAAATGTGGGATTATTTTCTATATTCAACCTTTTTAACATTAAACTCTCTTGTTTGTCCGGTATCTCTTCAAATTCCTCCTTCCATTTATAAGTGCCATCATCATCTATCTCTCCAACATTTACATAAGAATTACTCAATATTGGATTAAAATGTTGCGAATAATTCTTTATTTGCAATATTCTTTGAGAGATTTCTATTTCATTGAGAGAAAAAAAGTTGGCCTCAACTATTGAGAATGAGTATTTTTCTTCTTGTTTTTTCGGTTTCTCTCTATTTCCTTCCAAATGTTTGTCAGAAAAATAAAATAGATGGTCCTTTGGACATATAAACATTTCAACTATAATACTATACCCACTGGTTTTTATTTGCTAATTATCATAAAATATCTATTTTTATAAGTTTTCTTGATTTTGTTCATGATTTCATTGGAATCAACTTCGTTTTCTAATAATCTTGCCACTTCTGTCTTTAATGAATCCACATTATTAATGCAAAAGTTATTGAACCCCTCTGACGGCTTGTAGTCATCGTTTGTCAACCCTCTTGAAATGTGCGAGTCCATAATATCTAACAACTCCTTTTGAACCCCAATATACTTGCGTCTTTGTTTGGGTTCTGGCTTTGACGTGCTCTTCTTTCTAAAATAATATCGCGCACTCTTGAACATCTTGTCTAGAATATCCCCGTCATAACCCAACTCTTCCAATCTAGTCGTCTCGGCTTCAATCAACTCCTCTTCATCTTCTACCCACTCTTCCCACGCTTCCTTGAAAGCAGTTCGGTCGTCATATTGATGAACTTTTGAAAACTTATAAAGCTCATCCATAAATTCCTGAGTAAATTTGTAGCGATAAATAGATGCAATTATATTAGAGGCATCATCATCCTCGTCATCTTCGTTAATATTGGAACATTCATTAATGCCAATGCATTTATCATGTTGTCTGTAAACGTCGTGCTTCATAGCTTTCCTAGGGATTGTATTTTGTTTTCATTTATTTTTGATTATTTTAGATTCAATTTTTTTAGTTTTCAATTATATGAACTATCCAAAATCTTACATGCTTTCAACCAGAGTATTTTTAGATACATTTAATCAGTGTTATAGGAATATTGTAGTTATAAATTTGCCACCAGATGGACCTCTTGGAAAAATTGTTAGAAGGTTACAGATGCCTCCCTTATCTCCGTTTAATGTTCCTGGACCTTGTTGCAATAGAATTGGTTATAAAGATTGTGTGCTCGCATTATTTTCATTGAGCGGTTGTAATGGAATAGGTAATGGAAGAGGAAATTGTTTAATGTATGATGATGAAATACCCGATTTATTTTCTTTTCTATTATCTAATGGCTACAAGATTGACACGAGTCTCACAAAAATGATGAATCAAAGTGAAGTTAAAATAAATGATAATAAAATCCTCTGTTTTATTACCTACGTTGGTTAGAAAAAAATTGACTTAATAATAATCTATTTAATTATTATTAAACAAGACATGATTCAACCAGATTCAACTGACAACTTGGAAAAATATCCGGAGGCCGTTAGACAATCCATTATTAAATATCTTGAACAACTCGGCGATAAAGAGCGAGTTGCATATTCAATCGCAAAAGAACATCTTGGAACATCTTTTGATGTTGCAAAAAGTATCGGCTATATTACATGGAAAAATAGTCAAAACTAGTAAAGTGGCGTTTTAAAATGAAGCTTTCTAGATAATCTTCGCTTGGCTCTTTTGAATTTTCTTGAAGCACCGCCCTTTTTTAAAACAGATGCGGCGCGCATTACATTATTTGCAGCACTTCCCATTCCTATTTTTTTTGATATATTATCCACTTGATTAAACTGTTTCACATTATCAGTTATTCTACTAGTAACTGCAGATGTTTCTGACATCTTTTTCATTATAGCTTCCTCTGCGTTTTTAAGTGTATCGGCAAATGTAGTAGCAGTTTCTGCACCAGCTCCTACAATTGCTTCTCCTGCTGTAACTACTTTATCTACATCTCTAACTAACCCAACTACAGCACCCGCACCAGGGATTGCCTCCGCGGTATTCAATGCAATGCTTACAGCCGATTCACCAACTTTTGATGCAACTTTTGTTCCAATTTCCGAGGCCTTATCTATGACCTGATTTATTGCTGGACCCGCTGCTTCTACCATTATTGCAGTAGTATTTGCCGCATTTTTTGCCGCTTCTGCAACGTCTTGCACAAACTCTGGGTTATTAAGTTTTTCATTTGCGGCTTCCAATACGTCCTTTGCAGCCTCAACTGTTTTTCCCACTGCAGTTGAAACTGTTTCTTTTACAGGACCTTCCATATTTTTATTAAATTCACCAACAATAATTGCACCAACTTGGTTTGCTTTATTTGCGACACCGGCCGCAATATTTGATGCTGTTGATGCCAATTCTGTCGCTTTTTCTGTCATTTGTGATGGCGGTTCTAATAATTTGGCTTCTTCTTCTGAATTTATTCTTTTAAATCCAAGGAATCTAGCACCTTTGTCCTCCAAAAAATTTGCAGTGTTACCAATCGCACTTTTTGCTGCTTTACCAATAGTATCAAAAAAACTTGGCCTTTCATCTGGTTTTAAAGGTTGAGCTTCTCCTCCTATAATTAATGCCCTTTTTTGTGTCTTATTTGAACCATATCGTTTATATTTTCTTGTTGTCATTGTTATATTATCATTAGTTTATTTTTTATTTCTTTTGTTGCATTTTCTTAAATTCTGCAAAACTCATTCCATATCTATTATCTACCGCTTTTCTATCTACCTTCTTTAAAAAACTAAAATTCACGAGTTTCCCCTCAAAAGAATAACGATTCGCACGCTCTTTGACAATCTTTTCTTCTTGAGGCGCGGTTTGTTTTACCGGTGCTGGTCTATCTAGCGGAACAGCAGCAGCTTTAATACTCGTATCTTTGTTATATGTCTTGAACTTGGCAAACACATTTTTCTTCTGTGGTTCTTGGACATCCGCTGCATCGCCCCCCATCTTAAGCTTTGCCTTTTCTGCAACTTCTTCTTTCTTCTTACTTTCATCCTCCTCTTTTTGCTTTTTATCTGCTAGCTTTTTCTCGGCATCTTCAATTTCCTTGGACATGTCCACATAAATTCGCTTGCAATTATAAGTGATTACATACTTTCGGCCAATAACCTCTAAATATCTGTATGGAAGTGTGCTGTCACTGTAATATTCAAAGGATGACCGCGAATTATTGTAAAACATGAGAACATTTCCAAGCGGGGTTTTCTCCATAATCATATTATTCTTTAATCCATTAAATCGTTCATTAATTATAAACTCTCTGGAGGCATTATTTACATCTTCTTCGGTAATAACTTTTTCATTCAGCTTTTCCAAGTCTTCATTTAGTCGTTTAAGTGCCTTATTAAGACCTAAAATAATCTCTGATTTTCTGGGAGCATTTTCTGCATCACCCATCATGTTAGTGTCTATTTCTTTCATCTGTGCGTCCAACTTTTCAATCTTCTTTTTAAGTTCATCCTTTTCAGCCTCTAATTTCTTCTCAAGGTCAGACTTACTGGCTGGACGTTGTTCAATCTCCTTAGCTAATTCTTCCTCTGTAAAATCAATTTCATCGGCTAGCTTCTTGAACTCTTCCAAATATTTGTCTTCGTATCTCTTGGGTAAATATTCTTTTTCATCTATTTCCTCGGTTTCCTTTTCCGTGTTATCATCGTCAGTAATAGCATTCTCATTATAAAAATAAAAATCCAAATTTTCTTTTATATAACTCGTAGTCTTTTTTTCCAAGTAAGTTAAAAAATTATATCCTTGCCCACAAGTCATTGAAATCATTTCGTTACAAAAAATTAAAAACATACCAAATGCAAATGCTAGTACAAAATTAGGCGTATCTGGAATTGGGAGAGGCGGGGGGCTAAGATAACAACACTCTTCCTCGGTGGGTGTATAGTATATGTTTTCTGTAAACTCTTGGTTCATCTTTGTATAAATATGTTGTCTTACTTTTAAATGTTTTGAAGTAAATGTTATTTTTGAATTTGGTGTTTTCTTAGCTCAAATAAATCTGCGATTTCTTTATCCAAGTTAGCACACTTGATGACATCAAACGTCTTTTTTGGGTTACTTGGATGAAGTCTGACTAAATACAAGTCGGTAATAATCTTGTTATATTTCTCTTGTAGAATGGCTTTATAAGTGTTGAGTTGGAGAGAATAATGCCAGAAATTTGAGTGAGGTAAATGGTTAATTTCTGGAGTTGTCGCGTATTCCTTGAATCCGTTGGCTTTTGATATTTCCTTGGAACGCTTCCAGTCATAAATGGATAAAGTTCCGTCTGGGTTTTCATATACCATGTCAATAGAACCAGCAATTTTAAGGTCCTCGTGATAAATCATCCATTCTGTACGGTATGGCTTGTATCTTGGGGTTGCTCTAACAAATTGCAAGAAGAAATCCCACTCTTCGGAGTCATTTGGACACGGATTTCCTTGTGCCAAGTGGGCTTCATAGTTATCTAGGAGGTCTCTGTGTGTGCTTCCTTTTGGTAAATCTTGGTTCATAAAACATTCAATATTGAAGTGGAGGTCCGTTCCTGCGCCAGAAACAGATTCGCCATTTTGTTTCCATTGTGCTTTAATTTGCTCTGGTGTGAGACCCCAATATTTATTTTCAGGATTCCAATTCTTTCCTTTCATCATTTTTTTGATGACTGCATCGGCGTCAAAGTGAGGAAAATGACTGTGATTAATAGTTGTTACGCTGGTATAGCGTGAATTAGGGTCGGTAAGAATAGTGTATTTATGTGTTGGTTCATCAAAGACCAAATTCTGGTCTCTCTCGTGAGAATTATGGGTGGATAGTGTAGGTTTTAGAACGTTCATATTATTTTTGAATTGATTATACAAATAGTTTTTATAATCAATTTTTAATTTATTATGGATATGTGAACCATAAGACGACACAACCTTGAGAAGCTTGACCCCCTGTTCCCGGAGAACCTAATCCTGATGTAGCGGCTCCACCTCCACCAGAACCATTTCCAAAATTCATAGTATCTATGCCAAATGTAGCTCCTTGGTAACTACCGCCGACACCTCCATTACCTCCATTTCCAACATTAAAATCATTTCCATTCCCACCGCTTTGACCACCACCACCTCCTCCTCCTGCGCCACCCCCAGGGTAATTTCCACCAGCACCACCAGACCCACCAAGATGTCCAGCAGTTCCCGCCTGGCCACCTGATGAACTAATGTCTCCACCATTTCCTCCACAGTTACCACAGTTATATGTTAAGTTGTAAGAACCAAAAGTAATAGTAAAAGTTCCAAGTCCACTATTAATTCCCCCTCCAGCTGCACCACCAAGCGCTGAATTAGTTCCAAAATAACTCTGCTCACCAGCATTATTACCATTACCACCATCTCCAATTTTTATAGAATAAGGAGAACTCGCAAGTGTTGAAATTTGCCCATTGTTTATAGCCCCCCCAGAACCTCCTATCCCTCCCGCCGCACCAGAAAAAAACGGTGCAGTACCACCATTAAGTCCACCTCCTCCTCCTCCAATAACCAAAAAATTTACAGTTATATTTGAAACAAAAGTTATAGTAGTGTTGTTAATGTTAATATCTTTAAATTGTAATATATATGAATTTCCATTTTGTAATATATCTGGGTTGGTTTCTCCTGTCAAAGTATACGGTGGTGGTGGATATGTGAACCACACAACGACAACTCCTTGAGAACCGTTTGCACCATCACCACCATCACCACTCCCACAACCACCTCCACCTCCACCACCATTTCCAAATATAAAACCAGTGTTGTTAATAATAGGATTAGTAATAGTATTAGCATTCGGGGAATTACCATCATCGCCGCCACCACCAAAATTAACACCAGCCCCACCGTCAGCACCACTGGCAATACTACCATTAGAACCACCAACACCGCCATTTCCGTCATATGTGCCACCTCCACCACCACCTCCTGTACCGGCAGCATAACTTAAACTTATACTACCAACTGTTACATTATATGGTGACGCATTATTACCACCATTTTCACCACTATTACCGGTATTGGCAGCACCACCATTACCACCACCGGCCCCTGGTTGACCACCAGCACCACCAGCACCACCTTGCCCATCAGCGGAAGGTTGACCATCATTTCCATTTGACCCATTGCCAACGGTTGAACTATTAAAACTGCTAGATGAATTTAATGAAGTAGAAACCGAAATAGGATAAGACTGTGATGCAGTTGGAGTAAACGGTGTAGGCGTGGCATATAAACCACCACCGCCACCGCCTCCACCGCCACCGTTATTTTGGGTGGCGCTACGGCCTCCATTACCTCCACTACCACCTGACCCAATTACTAAATAATTTACAGATATATTAGGAAAATTAAAAGTAATAGTTCCAGAGTCTGTAAATTGAACAACCCAATTATTTCCCATCTGTAATTCTTGAAAAGTTCCAGTCGCGGTGTAAGGACCGGGGTTATAATTTATACTTTGAAACAAAAATCTCAAGTCATTATTATTATAGTTAGTAATATAGTTTGTATTATAATCTATTTGGTCTGCATCAGGGACGCCTTGTGCGCCCCCAGCAGACTCAACAAAAATTTGGGATAAATCGTAATTGCCTATTTTGTATCCAGTTGAAAATGGTGCAGGTATTATAATACTTGGGTTAGACTTAAAGACAGTAATCAAATCTTTATTTGTTTGACTATTAGTATCATACGTTACATAATTTGTAACCGTTGGAATACTCATTTTTGTTATATTGTTATATTATATTGTCATTTATTTTCCAAGATGCTAACACGTTTTTTTAGTTCTTGAATTTCTTTTACTAAAACACCGATTAATCCTATGTAGTTTAAACTCTGCATTTCTTCTCCATCCTTTTCACCGGACACTAAATATGGGAACTCTTCTTGGACTTCGTGTGCGATAAAACCAATATCTTGTTTTTCTGTATTCTTATTTTTATACGTAACTGGTCTTAATTTATCTATATTGAATTCATCGTCTAAATTTTGGATGTTCTCTTTAATACGGTAATCTGAACTACTATTAAATGATGAGGCATAACAAGCACCTGTTATACCTACTCCTCCAGCAACAATTAACGAACCGGTTGACGTAGAAGTTGAGGATATTTGTGTTAATATGCTTACTTGAGGGTTTGTAATATTATTTCCAAGATAAATTTTTGTGACACCGTACGGTCCTGCGGAGCCGCCACCAATCGTTAAAGTTCCTCCACTTGGTCCATAAATATTGGCAACATTAGTGCCACCACCATAAACCATTAAATCTTTATTTATAAAAGCTCCTCCATTTTTTATAATAAGTCCAGCTAGCGTAGTTGAACTATTATCAGTTGAGGTAGCATTTCCACTTCCAAGTGAAAAGACGTTCTGACCGAGTGCCCCGCTATTGCCAATATTTATAAAATTAGCATTATTTCCAATATTCAAAGTTCCTCCATTTGGTCCATAAATATTGGCAACAGTAGTGCCACCACCATAAACCATTAAATCTTTATTTATAAAAGCCCCCCCAGCAGATACGTTTAATGCCGCACTAGAACCAGACGTGTCGCTTGGTCCAACGCCTCCATTGCTATTCACTGTCGCTTGTCCTTTAATATAGACGGATGACGTGTTATTGACTGTGTCTCCAATGTTTATTGTAGTGTTGATTCCATTTCCTATATTTGTTGTACCAGTTGGTAGAGGATTGATTGACAATGTAGTTGGACCATAAGGGTAAATAGAACCGACGGACAATGAACCGTTAACATTCAAGAAATTGTTTGACGCATCATATGAAAAATTAGTCGTGTCAACGTATGGAGTTAAACCTGGTGGTGAAGCGCCCGTTGTCATTACTGGATATAAAGTTGAACCTGGTACCGTGCTAGTTGCGTCAGTTGTTGTAATAGTTGATGCATTTACAGCCTTCCATGAGGGTGCACTTAAAGTGTTAGACGTTAGGACGTAACCATATGTTGTTCCATTTGCAATAAAATCAGTTGCCCCTCCTGCTGTTTGATAAGGGATTGAAAATTGAGCACCTCCGGCAAGATTTGTGGCAGTTGTCGCAGTTGTAGCGTTACCACTTAGGTCTGCTGTAATTGTTCCAGCTGAAAAATTACCATTAGCATCTCGTGCTACAATATATCTTGCTGTATTTGCATTTGTTGCATTTAAAGTAAGGCTTAATGATGTATCTGTACCTGTAGCTTGATTCGCTGTAAAATCTGGACCTGTTTGGCTTATTGATAGATAACTGGAAGAATTTATTGAAAGGGTAAGTTTTCCATCTCCTGGAACAGTTGTAGTTACCCATTCATAACCATTCACACTGGAATTAACCGCTAGAATTTTTCCTGAGGTTCCAATTGGTATATAGCTAGTTACTCCTGAAGCCGATTGATAAGGGATTGAATATTGTGATGTTCCTGATAGATTTGTGGCTTTTGTTGCTGTTGTTGCGTTTCCTGTTACATTTCCTATTAAATTACCATTAAAAGCGTCATCGGCATAAAAATTTGCAGCGGCTATATCGCTACGAGCATTAATACTGCTAGCAGATATAGTTTTTGCTGTAATTATATTACCTTGAGAAGTTGAAGATATTGTAATATTTCCGCCAGTAATTTCAATCCCTTGTGGGAATTTTGTTGAAGTAATTTCATTTGCCGCGGCAGTAGATTGAACAGTTCCATCCATGAAATAAAGTTTTCCAATATGCAAAACTGAATTTGCACTCATATCTATGTGACTTTGACTGACTATTTTTGAATTCGGTTGGCCGAGTGTATCAGTTATTCCCAGATTTCCACTATTAGAAAATTGGTTTGTAATAATATTGCTTTTTGCAGAATAATTCAATCCACCAAATTGTCTAAATGACATTATTATATATAATATAACATCTCTTTTTATATTTTAATCTATTTTCATACTTTTTCAAAAAGTATGAAGATGGAATGGGTCAAAAGGAAACGAGTGTGTTCAAAGTGTCCCTACATAATAAAAAAATCTGTATTCTCATAAAAAATCTTTAGCTATAGTAATGGGGTATAATATTGAGGTTTCCTTCAATATGCTGAAACACAGTAATGTCTCTGAACTGAAGAGAGAAATTGCGGACTTTGCGTTGGATTCTAACTGCGACCACTATTATTATCTTTACGAAATGGAAGGTCGTTGTAGAATTCCAAGAAACCACTGCGTAATTGTAGTCAATTTTGACGAGTCTGAAACATTCAGTTGTGCGTACTTTTTGAAGAAATTAAAGAAAATGAAAGATTTGTACATTGAATGCATTTATGATGACGAAATTGCTTGCAATTTGCTGTATGCCTCACAATATTATCTTACCACCATTGAAAAAGACAAGGTAATTAAATACAATAAAAATAAGAGAGAAAGGTCATTGTCGGATAATGATAAGACCGTTTTAGAACCAGTTCTTAAAAAAGTTTGCTGAAGAACTTGGTGAACTCATTTTGTTTCTTTTTGCGCCGGGTTTTTTTGTCTTTTCCTCTCGCTGTCGTGTAATGGATGCGGAGAGTTTTGGGCGACGGCGTCTTCAGTCTCGCATTTTTCTCTCTTTGTGTAAGTTTTGGACGAGTAATTTGTTCTTGGGGAGCTGATATTAATTGCTCTAATGAAAGAGGTTCTAATGACATTTGAGGCACTGACGACATTTGAGGCACTGACGACATTTGAGGCACGGTGGAGTTTGATGAAGCCAACTCTTGTAAATTGCAAATGTCACTGGTGTATGGACACGGTGTAGGAAATGGCGACTTTAATACTTCTTTTTTCTCTCTTGAATCTGGAATAGTTACACGGAATAAAGCAGATTCTGGAGGAAATTCAGCTCTTGGCCTATAACATTCTTCTTGAGATTGTGGTAATAACTCCAAGTCTTCCTCATCTAAAAAATCATAATCACTTAAGAAATCTTGTTGTAATCTGGATTCTAATGGCTTATTTACAGCTGGAATGCTTAATAAATTTGCTAAATCCTGATTATTCAATTGCACGCGATATTTGTTTTTTTTACCATTGTTATTCAATTTTACCTTAATGTTTGCGTGGTCACCATCATATGCTGCATTCCATTTGATTTCATTTTTAAGTTTATGATTGTTATTTGAAAAAACGGTTTGAGTAACGCCTTTATTTTTAATATAAGTTGCCATTATATTTAAAATATATTAAAAAAATAGTGAAATATATAAACATAAATATGAAGACACCCGCGAAATCATTAGATTTTTTAGATAACAAATTGAAAATCCCTCTCATTGAACCTCTAACAGAAAAAACGGATGTTGTTGAAACTGTTTTAGGATTTATAGATGAATTATTTACAACTATTTTTATGAAAGATTACTATGAAAACATAAAAAAAAAATAAGTGAGTTATATTTTTATTTTTTTCAGTGCAACAAATATATATAACAAACATGGATTTGAATGTTACTGAAGTTGATGATTTAAACGATGGTGTTGAAGATGTTGGCACAATTGATGAAGCTGGTGTATTTACTCCCGCTGTTAAAAAACCATTGGGTTCTAGAGTTCCTCAACCTAGAATTACTACAATGGCTTATAAAAATCGTGGCTCTCTAGCAAACAATGTTGCGCCACTTCCTCAAAGAAAAGTTACCTACGATGACATATTATCATCATTGAATATGACAGTTGTAAACGGAAAATTGCAGATAAATAGAAATGTTGTTGCCGAAAATATTAAAACAAATAATTTTACTCCAAATTCAGTTCCACAGAATAGTCCTCAAACAAAAAAAATTATTCAACCTCCGCAGCAACAGCAGCAGCAAAATATAAGACAAAATAATGTTTTTGACCAAATAAGACAACAACAACAAATGTTTCAGCAACAACAACAACAACAACAACAACAACAACAGATGCCAGATGTTCCAATTATGTCCAAAGAACAATATAAGAAGATGGTTGCAGCAAATTATTTAAAGGCATTAGAACATCAACAAAGAATTAGAAATATGAAATCAACCAAGATGATGTTTTCAAATTCAAGCATTGGAATATCACCAATTTCTGGTAATAATGGTGGTAATAGGTTATTTCGGTTTGGAAAATAATATATTAATAATACATGAAGCGAACACTGAGAAAATATAATAAAAAGTCTTTAAAAAGAGCATTTAATAAAAAAACAATCAAATTAAGACACAAGAAATATAGAGGTGGTATGGATAAAAAAGTAATAAAAAAACCCAAAAAGAAGCCAGTGTTTAAATTAGTTGAAGAATTTGAAGATAAAGCATCAGAAGCCTTAGACTTAGCCAAGACATTATCAGCACCATTTGGAGTATTATCGCCAATATCAGAGGTTTTTGCTCAAGAAGAACCGGCAAAAAAACCGGAAACAGGAAAAAAAGTAGAAACAGAAAAAAAAACAAAAAAAATTGATAAGAATAAAATTCCTGTAACAGATTTAAAGGTACACCAAGAAGAAATCCATAAAATGGAGTCACCTAGATTGAATGAACAATTTATTGATTTAATGGAAAAACTATCTGGTATTATGCTCAAACAAGGCGAGCCATTCCGCGCCAGAGCTTATCAAAAAGCTCAAGAAACAATTATGCAATTTAACGGCGATATCACAAGTCCTGCACAGTTAAAAGGCAAGCCAGGAATTGGAGACACTATTATGGAAAAGTTGAATGAGTATGTCACGACAGGAACTTTGCGCATTTTGGAGAGAGAAAAGGCAAATCCTATAAATATTATAGGAGAAGTTTATGGAATTGGTCCTAAGAAGGCCAAGGAATTGGTGGATTCTGGCATTACCACAATTGAACAATTGAGAGAAAAGCAAGAACAAGTTTTGAATGATACTCAAAAAGTTGGGCTCAAATATTACGAGGATATTTTAAAGCGTATTCCACGTGAAGAAATAGACCAATATGATAAGATTTTCAAGGATGTATTTGCAAAGGTAGCTGGGTTAGGCTCGGACGCAAGGTTTGAGATTGTTGGAAGTTATCGTCGTGGGGCGCAAAGTTCTGGTGATATTGACATGATTATTACATCAAAGACTGGAGAAGTTTTTAGAAAGTTTGTTGACGAGTTGGTAAAGCAAAAAATTATTTTAGAAGTGTTGTCAAGAGGAGATACAAAGTGTCTTGTGATAGCACGGTTGCCTGGGGCAGAAGCGGCAAGGCGCGTGGATTTCCTATACACGAGCCCAAAAGAATACCCATTTTCTGTGTTATACTTTACTGGGAGTAAGATTTTCAACACAGTTATGAGAGGCAGAGCTTTGGCACTAGGATTTTCATTGAATGAGCATGGTATGTCCAAGATGCAGCCAAAGATAAAAGGAGAGAAAGCCGTGAAAGGTGAATTAGTGCCAAACGAGTTCAAGACAGAAGAGGATATATTTGATTTCTTGGGAATGGTTTATAAAGAACCCGCTGAGCGCATAGATGGTCGTGCTTTAGTTTTGAAAGAGGACATTGGTAAGGTGGCTGTTGAACCAGAGGCTGTTATAATTGCCGGGCCTACTACATCGGTGAAGGCAAAAACTGTGAAAAAGGCTTTGAAACTTGTACTACAGGATGAAGGCGCCCCCGAAAAGAAGACAAAAACTGTTAAAAAAGCTTTGAAACTTGTACTAGAAGATGAAGGGGTTGAATTAGCACAAGAAAACCCGGAAGCAATTGAACTCGTAAAACAGTTCAAGAAAAATGGTATTCATGTTTTGGAGGCCCTAGGTGAACCACAATTATCCTCTATGATTGAAGAAGCCAATAAAGCTTACCATTTCAATAAGACACCTCTAATGACCGACAATGAATACGATATTTTAAAAGAATATTTGGAAAATAAATTTCCTACAAGCGCAATTTTACAAGAAGTTGGAGCTCCTATTATTGAAAAAAATAAAGCAACTTTGCCATACGAAATGGCGTCTATGGATAAAATTAAACCTGATACTGGTGCTCTCGCATCTTGGAAAACACGATTCGTGGGGCCTTATGTTCTTTCATGCAAACTAGATGGTGTTAGCGGATTGTACGTAACAGATGGAAAGGGTGATGCCAAATTATATACTCGCGGCAATGGAAAAGTTGGCCAAGATGTCAGTCATCTTATTCCTTATTTAAGATTTCCCTCCGGAACTTCTAAATTAGCTGTTCGCGGAGAATTTATTATACCTAAAAAAGTGTTCTTGGATAAATATGCTACAAAATTTGCAAACCCAAGAAATCTTGTTGCAGGAATTGTGAATCGTCAAACTTTGGACGAAAAGGTTAAAGATTTGCATTTTGTTGCTTATGAGGTTATTTTCCCAGAACTAAAATCCTCAGAACAAATGAAATTGTTAATGGATAAAGGGTTTGAAACTGTTTTAAATAAAACAGTTATGTCAAAGGATTTATCAAATGACCTTTTATCCGAGGTCTTGGTGAAATGGCGCGCAGATTACTTGTATGAAATTGATGGAGTTATTGTAACTGACGACAAGTTGTACCCAAGAAAATCTGGTAATCCGGCGCATTCTTTTGCATTTAAAATGGTTCTTTCAGACCAAATTGCAGAGGTAAAAGTGGTGGATGTTTTATGGAATCCTAGCAAGGACGGTTATTTGAAACCTCGTGTGCAAATTGAGCCGGTTCAACTTGGTGGGGTTAAGATTGAATTTGCTACTGGATTTAATGGAGCTTTTATTGAGCAAAACAAGATTGGTGTTGGTGCATTAATTCAAATTATTAGAAGTGGAGATGTTATTCCACATATTCGCAGTGTAACTACACCGGCAGAAGAAGCCAAAATGCCTAGTGTTCCTTATAAATGGAATGACACTCATGTAGATATTATGCTTGAAGACGCGGGGTCTGATACAACAGTTAGAGAGAAAAATATTACTGGATTCTTCAGAGGAATTGGAGTGGATGGTTTGAGCAGCGGAAATATTGCACGTATTATTGCCGCCGGGTTTGATACTGTTCCCAAGGTTATTCGCATGACAAAGGCGGATTTCTTAAAGGTTGAAGGATTCAAAGAAAAGTTGGCTACAAAAATTTATGAAGGAATTCAAAATAAATTGATAGAGGCGTCTATTATTACGCTTATGTCAGCATCTAATATATTTGGCAGAGGATTTAGTGATAAGCGAGTTGAATTAATTTTGGAGTCTTATCCGGATGTTCTAACTTCTGGGGAATCTCCTGCAGAAAAGGTAAAGAAAATTGCAGCTATTAAAGGAATGGCTTCTAAGACGGCCGAAGCATTTGTGGATAAAATTCCCGATTTTATAAAGTTTATTGATGAATGTGGATTACAAGGCAAGCTGTCGGGGGCTCCTGTTATTGCAGTTGTAGACGACATAGGACATCCTTTATATAAAAGGTCAGTTGTTATGACTGGGATTCGTGATGCAAATGTTGCGGAAGCGTTGAAGAAAGTTGGAGCAAACTTGGGGTCATCTGTTAGTAAAAATACAGTAGTTGTTATTGCAAAGAGTGCAGACGAGGATACAGGAAAAGCAAGTGAAGCTAGGAAATTGGGAATTCCAATTATGACTCCAAGTGAATTTCTTGGAAAGTATTTTGCATAATTGCGCCCCCGGGGGGTTCTTTAAGTTAAAAATGGGCTAATATATATTTCCGAGGGGGGATAGATTTTGGATTTTGTATTAAAAACATTTTATTCATATATATAAGAAAATGTTTGCCAATATTGTTACAAGTGGTATCTTTTTTGTTTTGGTTTTTTCTGGGGTTGCATCTGCCAATCTTTTGAATCGCCGCGACGAATGGTCTGAGTTCACCGGATTCCTCAAAAAGTTTGAGAAGAAGTACGAGTCTTTGGAAGCTCTTGAAAAGCGTTTTGATATTTTTAGACAAAACTTGAAGGAAATTTTTGAACACAATTCTATTCGTGAGAGAAATTATACCATGGGTGTCAATCAATTCACCGACTTGACACCTGAAGAGTTTAAGGCGGATTATGCTGGTGGTCTTTTGTTAGGAAAATCCAGTTGCAAGGCATATGCTCCTACAGGAAAGGTTGTTCCTGACTCTTGGGATTGGCGTGAACATGGCGCTGTTACTCCCGTGAAGAACCAGGGCCAATGTGGCTCATGTTGGTCCTTCTCTGCGAGTGGTGCCATGGAGGGTGCTTGGTCTATTAAAACCAACGATATGGTCAGCATTTCTGAGCAACAGTTGGTTGATTGCTCTAAGCGATACGGCAATCTTGGTTGCAAGGGTGGCCTCATGGATAACGCTTTTCAATATGCTATTGATAACGGCATGTGCTCCGAGGAATCATACCCTTACACAAGTGGCGTTCAAAAAAGTGGCGGTTCATGCGTAGAATGCAAACCTGTTGTTACAATTAACGCGTGTGCTGATGTTCCTCCCAATAACCAAGTTGCATTGAAGGAGGCCGTTGCACTTGTTGGTCCTATTAGCATTGCTTTAGACGCCGAGACTAAGCTTTTCCAATCTTACAAGAGCGGCGTTATTACTAGTGAATCCTGTGGAACTACCTTGGACCACGGTGTCTTAATCGTTGGTTATGGTGAGGAAGATGGTATTAAGTATTGGTTGGTAAAAAATTCTTGGGGCGCTTCATGGGGTGATGATGGTTATATCAAGATTGAGCGCAGTGAGAGCACAAATGATGCCGGAATTTGTGGCATTGCTATGCAACCTTCTTTTCCCATCGTCTAAAACTCAAATTCGCATTCTATAATATGTTTCAAATCCGTTTTAAGATTGTTATATAATTCTGTTCTCGTTTTACTCAAGATTTGTGAGTCTTGAGTAAAATTTACTCCCATCAATTTTATCATTGTTTTATTATATAGAATTTGCATCTTGTCGCTGCCATTTATTCTTTCTGTGTTTTTATCGCGCCATTCACATAATGCTATCAAGATTTTTCTATGAATTTTTTTCAACATAACAATAAAATCGTCTGTTGTAAATTTTACCCACACATCTTCCTCAGAATTATAACTATAAAACAGATTTTCTTTATGTGTTAAACAAAACAATGGATGAATATAACTATCATCCTTTACACTTGATACTTTCTTGCGCACAATTTCACTCATGATTTTAATCATATTATGCTCTATTAGATTTTGAATGTGTTCTTCAGTCACTTGAATAGAATTAATCCAACTATCCACGCTAATATTTGGTTTTTTGTTTGAATTTAACCATTGAATCACATTAATCTTTTTCTTTTTAGTTTCCACCCATTTTTGCATGTCATTCATCTTTTGTTCCATTGTTTGATATTTAATGGCCAACTCTTGAATAATTTTATATAACTGCTTCGTTGAAGGAATGCTGCTATTTTCTTCTTCTTCGCAACTTGTTTCATGTTTAGTTTGATGAAAGATTTCGCATAAAATAACGTGTCTTGCATGTGAAGTTTTTCTTGTGTATTGTTTTCCGCAATATTTGCAACTATGTTTACTTGATGTCTGTTCCATGGTTTGGTTTCTATTTATCTCTTTTAATGAAATCAATTTTAATATCAATTTTAAATAAAATATCGCATTAATTTATATATGTCACAGAATACTAATTCAACTAAAACTCAACCAGCAACTATATGTAGGTCCTTTGGATGTAATGCTAATTTAACATCTATAGACCCAGCATCTCAATATCTAAGATTAAAGCTTATTCAAAACACTGTTCGTGTAAAATCTTCTTTATATACTGATGATTTAGGGGCTTTGACCGTTTATCAGCCACCTTTGAAAGCATTTGCAAACGTTAACTGGAATCAAATGAGTGACCGAGCAGTTCGTCATATTCAGCCCAATATTGTTACTGGTGGAAGTTTTTACCACGGAAGCAGCACAAAAAATTCTATTACTCGCTGCAGACCTAATGCTGGTTGTCCCGGCGGTTCCGGTGTTGATATTAAACATAATTCATACGACCGCTATTTGAACAGATTAAAAGGAAAAGGACCAGTTCGCCGTGGGGTTGTTCCACCTGGATTTGGAAGACCAATACCATTTAATTCTGCTTTCCCTATTTATGGAGGTAAAACTATGAAGACAAGTATTGTAGGTGATAATTGTGGTTGCCCCATTGGTATTAATTCAAACTCTAACGATTTATCAAAAGTTTACGCCATTTTAGTCAACCCGGTGTTATTATTTAAGGGATTCGCATTTAGAGTTGATAATGAAGCCTATGCTTTAAATTCTGCCGGTGTTTATGCTCATGCAGTTGTTATTAGCGGAGGAACACCTTCTGCGGATGCAAATAATAGTACCGGTCCATATTCCGTAACAGTTAGATTTGATGATGGAACTACTTTGGTGACCACAACAGATAAATTACTTGTATATTTCCCATGTGATTGCAATACAGGTCTAGCCGCAAATGGTATTGTTTCTACTGCAAATTCGCTTACAACTGGGTGTTATATATTGAATCAATTTCAAGGGGCAAATGGAATTTATAATTTAATTAATTACATTAAATATTTATTGCCAACTCAATATCAAAATTTTTTATCTAACTATAATTTATAATGCCTCGCGGATTAGGATTAAATTTATTGCGTCCAGCTGGTAACGCGACTCAAATTCCACAATATAATGTTCCTAGTTTAAACACTATATTAAATCAAGGTCAACAATTTAGAGGATTTCAAGTGGGAGGGTTTAATAGTATGGTAAACAGAATTTCTAATGTCAAACCTGGTTGTGGCTCTTGTGGAAAGTAGAAAAAATTAAAATATCTATTATTAATATAGAATGTCATCAGTTGGTGTTCCTCCGGTTGGTCGTGCTAATTTTTTTAATTCATCTACTCCAGTTTTCCAGCTTTATCCAATTAGAATGGATAATTGCAACAACACTTTGTGTTACACAAAGAATCACACTTCTTATATTTATAAACCACACACGGGTTATGGAAAGATTGGAACAAGTGCCGCGGGTTATTTGGCCAGTCGTAAACGTTTGTAACAAAAAATAAATACAAATAAGAAACAAATATAAAATCATGATTTTATATTTATTATTATGAACACTTTTACTGAGAGTCGCGTTGAGCAAATGGCCAAGGTTCAGAGAGAGGGTCTTGAGTTATTTGAAAAGAAAAATACTGATTATGGTGATTCATTTGCAAATTATGGTCCAGTTGGGGTTATTGTTAGACTTGGTGATAAAATTCAGAGGTTATCAAGTGTTTCTAAGAATGGTGTTACATTAGTTAATAATGAGTCGCTTCGGGATACACTAATTGACTTGCATAATTATGCTGCTATGGCCATTATGTTGATGGACGAGAAGCCTGAAAAAAATTTTGAGTGAACTTTGGTTTGGGTGGTCTCAAAAAAAAATTGAAATACTTTTTTGGGTTTAAGAGTATGGTAAATTGTTCCAGTTCTTCGGTATCAACCATGTCTTCCATCAATCAGCAACTCAGCCTCTTTGTGCCCTATATGTTTCCTAATATCACGGAGACGCGTGTAGCCCTGGTGTTCTCTCATCTTCACCTGGGCGAGGTCAATCACGTGGACTTTATCCCCAAGACGGACAAGAAAGGGCGGAGCTACAACGCGGCCTACATCCACTTTGACTACTGGTACGAGGGTAGCACCGTGGCCCACTTCCAGGAGCGCGTCCTCAACCCCGACAAGGAGGCCCGGCTTGTCTACGACGAGCCTTGGTTCTGGATTGTCCTTGAGAACACGGCCGTCAGGACGCCCAAGGCCCAAGATATGCCCAAGGCCCAGGAGACTGAGTTTGTCTCGTCTGACTACGCCGCCATTCTTGAGGGCAAGCTCGCCGCCGCGGAGAAGCGCATTGAGGACCTTGAGGAGTCCTCTTGGCAGCGCATTGCCGAGCTTGAGGAGCGCGTCTTGGTGTTGGAGCAAGACGCTCAAGACGAGCTTATGCAGGCGCTCGTTGACGAGGACGAGCACGAGTACGCCGACATGCCGGCGCTTGTTGAAATGATGTAAAAAGGTAAGTCAATTAGAAAAATAAAAAACATAAAAAGGCATCATGTACATTTGTATATTTTGTTTTTTTTGTTTTTTTTGTTTTTAAAAAATTGATTCATTTAATAACATTTAAATTATTGTATCATTTACCGAAAGATGTCCACCAGATATCACATTAGCGAGTATTATTCGTTATATATTCCTGCAATTGGGAATATGACTCAAGAACAAATTTCACGGGTTTTTTGGGAGAAATGTATTGGTCTTGTGAGTCGCATTGATTATTTTCAAAATGTTTTGGGCTTATGGTGTGCTTTTGTACACTTTGAATATGTAAATAATAAAAATTCAATTATTGATACTATCTCTAATGAAATACTTAGTCATGGAAGTTATCAGCTTTGGTTTAATGAGAGTGAATATTTGATTTTGAGGCCAATGACTTGCAAAAAAATTCCTGAAACACGTTTGAATATTCACCAGATTGCTCAAAAACTTGAAAAGCTTGAAGAAAAGTTTGAAGAAAAGCTTGAAGAAAAAGATGCATATATTTTGGGACTGCAAAATGCATCTAATGATGATAAAAATAAAATTGCCCTGCTTGAAGGTAATCTTCAATATACTAGCAGACGAATTGCTATTCTTGAAGAGAATGTGCATCGGTTGGAACAAATAAATTGGAATAGAGATGAAGAAATGGAGCAAATGGTAACCTCGTTGGTTGGGCCTCGGTGGACAGAGGATGATGATATAGATGCTCAGTCACCAATATTTGTAGTTTCTAATGAGTCAAAATTTGACGATGATGATGTGAGTATTTTAAGCAATGAGATGAGATAGGCATTTTATGTGTGTGTTATAAATTTTAACTAAAAAATTTTTTTTCTAGTTAAACACATTATTTTATATTATTTTATAGTATATGAGCTTTGATTTAAACATTGATAATTACAAAAAGGGAGAATTAGAAGAAATTTTTAATTTGAAACCCGGAAGTTTGATTTAAACGCGATTGAACAGAAATGCGGGCAATTAAGAGATAATATTTCGTCTGACAAAAGCATTGAACAAAATATTCGTATGAAAACAATGATATTTTTAGATGAAGCAAAAAAGGTTTTGGCGTCTCAACTAAATTCATCAGTTATTGTTCAAAAGTTGGCAATTGCTTATAATATGAATCCAAACCTTGTTGATAGTGCAGTTACTGAAGCTGGTAATACATTTATTATTGATAAACCTAAAACGGCTTTTTCTAGTTCTTATCCCGGAGAATTTTTTCCCGGTGTTATTAATCCTTTAAAAAAGAGGACTACTAAGCAAAATTTAAACATTGATACTCGTTTCCGCGAAAATTATTATACTTCATCATCCACTAATTTTCATCTTGATTTACCGATTAAATTCTCAAGTGTTATGCAAATGCAGTTGTCGGCATTTGAAATGCCTTTTAGTTATTTTAATATTTCAAAACAACGTGGTAATAACTTTTTTTCTATTAAAAAAGAATCAAGTGGTGTAAACTATGTTATTACAGTTCCTGATGGAACTTATACCCCTGGGGCTCTTACATCATATTTAAATTATTATTGCACTACACTTTTTCCTGATTTAAAGTTTGTTCAGTTTATTTATAATCTTGATACGGCTAGAAGTGGAAACGGTCAATTAGTTGTAGGCGTAACCCCTGGAAATGAAGGAGAGTATTTTACTTTGAATTTTCAAAGTGATATTAATGGAAACCCAGACACAACAAATCCATTACCATTAAAGTTGGGTTGGCTGCTTGGTTTTAGAATTGGCATTTATTTTGGAAATATTAATTATATTGGCGAAGGTCTAGTTGATTTAAATGGTTCTAGATATTTATACCTAGTCGTAGATGACTATAATAATAATGTCAATAATGGATTTTACAGTGCATTTAATTCATCCATTTTGAATAAAAATATTTTGGCGCGCATCTCAACGCAGCCAAGTCCATTTTGGTCAACTACTAGTGCATTTGGGTCATCTTCACAGAACAATTTATCATTAATAACTACTCCTAGACAATATTTTGGTCCAGTAGATGTACAAAAATTGAATATACAACTATTGGATGAGTATGGACGTGTTGTTGAATTAAACAATATGGATTATAGTTTCTGTTTGACATTTACTTCTGTATACGACATTTAGTCATATTCTCCGGTTAATCATATTCTCCGGTTAATCATATTCTCCGGTTAATTATATTCTCCGGTTAATCATATTCTCCAGTTGCTTGAAATTTTAACCAAGATTTAGGTGCTCGTTTAGTTCCACCATCATAGCTTATAGCATAATGATTATCTAATAACCATTTGTTTAAATGGACGTTTCCCAGATAAACGTCTGCTAAAATGCGACCATATTTTTCTGTTTTAACATTTTTTAATACTACATCTTGATGTAATATTAACTTTTCTAGTGCATGTTGTGCATTTTTTGCTGCAGTTTTTTCATCTTCATCTTTTCCATGAATTTCCGGAGAGTCAATTCCATTGAGTCTCACAGGAAATCTGTATATGGGAGAGTTTGGATATGGTAATGCCGATGCAATTGTAATAGTATCTCCGTCATAAACCTTGATTACGTGTCCCGTTCCAAGAGGTGGAATAAATGGGACGGTATTTTTCCAATCATATTTTGGTTCTGGAATTAGTCCAGAAAGGGATTCATCTCGTTTAGCGTCTGGTTCTAAGCAAGGACACAAATTTGAAATACATCTTGTTAGAAGTCGTCTCATTATTATAGTGCTTTTATATATTTATATTATTTTTATATTTCAATTTAAATCAATTTTTAATTTCAGCTAATATAATATACAACATATGTCAAGAACTTTATCAAATCCAACATTTTATAACGCAGGAAAACCTGCATTTGGAAACACTTTTGAAAGCAGTTATGCAAGTGATTATTTAAAAAATAAAAAAGCCAAGTTGTTATATGCTAATAATTATACTAGTTTAAAAGTTACTGGCAGATTAGGAAGTCAAAATAATTATTTATTATATGACCGAGCCAAGCTAATCCGTAATGTTGAAACGTGTGCAACTATACCAGCATTTAATAAAGCAAATTTGGTTTCTGGATTATATACTACTGAAAATTTAGGCTCAAAATTCCCTGATTTAAGTGGTAATAATATTACTGGAAGTGTAAATGTGGTAACTGCAAATGGTGCAACTGGTTATAACGATGCTTCTTGTAATATTTTTAGTGCAACCGCTATAAATCGTGCACTTATTTATCCTGCAACTTCAACGATGCCGTTTTATTATAAATATAATATTGACCCATGCGGTTTATTATTTGGAAATACACCTTGTGGTATTAATAATTATGAACTTTTCCGAGTTTACAGTAAACCTGCTGTTAATACGCGGACCTCATTGACTGGATGTAACCCAGTTTGTTTTGATAATGTTTGTAATACGGTTTGTTCTTCTTCTTCTTCTTCTTCTTCTTTTTTTTTTTTGACACAACAG
>Ga0209084_1000202_pt1 | contig 56739 bp, 52 predicted proteins | sample C_130820_MF_Meta_FD_187309 | JGI IMG/M metagenome (GOLD analysis project Ga0209084, IMG submission 187309) | Freshwater microbial communities from Lake Croche, Canada to study carbon cycling - C_130820_MF_MetaG (SPAdes) (version 2) | ecosystem: Environmental > Aquatic > Freshwater > Lake...
CTCGGGCGGTAAGGGCCGCTTGATTGGAGCTGTGTTGGCTGTGTTTTTGTTGGGCTATCTGCGCTATGGGTTAGGGCTGGTCAATGTTCCGGCGCAGATTCTGCTCATCATCATTGGTTTGCTGTTGGTTATCGCTGTAATGATGCCCAACGTATTGTCGCGTAAGAAATTGCCTTGAGGCAATTAGAAAAAAGAAGGAGGGAATTGAATTGAAGAAGTTCATTCCACTGTTCGCAATCGCGATGGCTGCTCTGGTGTTCCTGGTTGGGTGTGCTCCGGCTACCCCCCCCGGTCCTGCCAAGTACGCCATCATCTTCAAGAACACCGGTAACCCCTACGGTGAAAAAGAAATGGAAGGCTTTAAGAACGCCGTCACCGAGTTTGGTGGCGAAGCGATTCTCAAGGCCCCCGATGCCCCCACCGCTGAAGCTCAGATCGCCATGATCGAAGAGCTGATCGCTCAGAAAGTGGCGGCCATTTGTATCGTCGGTAACGACAAGGACGCCCTGGAACCTGCTCTGAAGAAGGCCATGGCTGCCGGCATCAAGGTCCTCTCGGCTGACTCCGGCGTCAACGCCGCCAGCCGCCAGGTGCACATCAACCAGGCCGACCCCGAGCGCATTGGCCGCGTGGAAGTTCAGGCTGCCTTTGACATGATTGGCGGAGAAGGCGAAATCGCCGTTCTTTCGGCTACCAGCCAGGCCACCAACCAGAACGCCTGGATTGAATGGATGAAGGAAGAGCTGAAGGATCCCAAGTACGCTAAGGTCAAGCTGGTCAAGGTCGCTTATGGCGACGACCTTCGCGACAAGTCCGTCAGCGAAATGGAAGGCCTGCTCAAGAGCTTCCCCAACCTGAAGGCCGTCATTGCCCCCACCACCGTCGGTATTGCCGCCGCTGGTAAGGTCATCACCGACAAAAACCTCAAGGGCAAAGTTCACCTGACCGGTCTTGGTCTTCCCTCTGAAATGGCCGAATACATCGAAAGCGGCGTTTGCGAGTGGATGTACCTGTGGAACCCCCTCGACGTAGGCTACTTGGCCGGCTTCACCGCTCAGGCACTCGTCACGGGACCTTTCACCGGTAAGGTGGGCGACAAGGTCACCGCCGGCAAGCTGGGTGAGAAGAGCGTCATCGCCGATGGCGACGGAACCCAGATCGTGCTCGGAGACCCCTTCAAGTTCGACGCGACCAACATCGCCGACTGGAAGGCCGTGTACTAGAAGTCAGGTTTCCTGACTTCACGCCCCTTTCTGCGGCTCACCTGGCTTAGGCCAGCAGTCTGTGGAAAGGGGCTTTTTTTTCCCCGGGGGGAATTATGAACATCCGTTTCTTTGCTCCTGATACCGATGCCTACGTTTCCAGTGTGCTGAAACACCTTCCCGAGTTTGAGGCCCGTAGCGGCCACCGGGTGACGGCCAACATCATCCCAACCGACGAGTATTTTTCTAACCGCATCCACCACCACTTGCAAGGCCACGAGGCCGCAGACGTGTATATGTCGGGACCAGTGCTGTTATGGGAACACCTCGAAGGTGGCTTTGTGGAGTCCCTCGACCCCTTCTTGGCCACGGCTTCGCCTGGCTACCACTTCGAGGATTTCTTTGACACCCTGATCCGGGCTAACCGCTGGACTGGACGTTTTGGCGACCGCCTGGGAACCGGGCCCCTGCTGGAACTCCCGGTCAACTGCGAGTCTTACAACTTGGTGTACCTACCCGGGGAGCTTGAGCGCCTAGGACTGGCCGTTCCTCAAACCTGGAGCGAATACTTTAGGGCCGCGAAGACCATTGCACAGGAGTCTCCAACCCGCGTCCACGGCTTTGGCCAGCGGGGCGTCGATATCTGGCACACCATGTATACCGGCTATGCAACCCAGTTCTGGTCGTACGGGGCCACAGACTTTGACGCCACCGGCCACTGCGTGATCGACTCACCAGCGGGAGTCCGCGCCACCGAAGACTTTATCGCTGCACTCAAGGTTTCTGGCCCACCAGACTGGACCAATCAACGCTGGTACGAGCTTGCTCTTGACGCTGCTCAGGGCAAGTACGGCCTTTTAGTTGACTCAGACCATTATGTGGCGTTCTTTGAAGACGCGAAGTTCTCTAACCAAGTGGGTAAACTGGGGTACGCTCTGCCTCCCGCTGGCCCGGAAGGTCTGCGCAAGCCCAACCAGTGGACTTGGTCGCTGGTTATGAACGCCAAATCGACCGAAAAGGCTTCTGCCTGGCAGTTCATGGAATGGGCCAGTAGCCGCGAGTTCCTGTTGCAGTCGGCTCTAGAAGGCAACATGAACCCCACCCGAGCCAGCGTGTGGGAAGCGCCAGCCTTCAAGCAGATGACCAAGACGTGGGGAAACTTCCCCGAGGTTTCTCGTACCTTGGCCGAGGTTCAGGGAAGCGTGCTCGTTACCCCTGCCCGCAACTACCTGCAGGTGGCGACCCGCTGGACTCAGGCGCTTCGGGAGGCCTATCTGGGTAAGGACACGGTGCCGCATGCTCTTCAGAGGGCCGCACGCGACATCGATGCTCTCGTCGACCGGAGTTAGGAATGTCCTGATTCCCAAGCCCGAGCCCCTTCACAAAACACCATCGAAGAGGTGGCCAGCAGTGTTCTCAAAGGTTCGATCATTTCTTCATGGAGCCGTCGAAGGCAAGAGCGCTAGGGGCGAAATCGACGCGGCGGGTGAAGGCCAAGGCCTCTTTGGCGCCAAACTCTCTCTCCATGCCCGAATCTTCCCATTCAACCGACAGCGGCCCCTGATACCCGCAGGCGTTTAGCTCTCGGATGATGCTGTCAAAGTCAACATCGCCGTGGCCGAGAGAACGGAAGTTCCAGCCCCTGCGGAGGTCGCCAAAGGCAAGGTGACTGCCCAAGATTCCGGAACGCCCGTCGAGGGTTACGGCGGCGTCTTTCATATGGACGTGGTAGATCTTCGGGCCGAAGTCGCGGACAAACAGCTCTGGTTTCATGCCCTGCCAGATCAAATGGCTGGGGTCGAAATTGAACCCCAAGGTGGGGCGGTGTTGAAAGGCTTCGAGCAAGCGTTGGGCTGTGTAGAAGTCGTAGGCAATCTCAGTGGGGTGGACTTCCAGCGCAAACTTTACGCCTTGGGCATCAAACTCGTCAAAAATCGGGGTCCAGAGATGCACGATCTGGTCAAAGGCGGCCTTTACAGACTCCTCGGTAGTTTGCGGAAACGAGTACCAGGCCGCCCAGATTGGTGAGCCCATAAACCCGGTGACGACTTTACAGTCCATAGCCTTGGCAGCTCGCGCGGTCGCCTTCATCTCTTCTACAGCCCACTGACGAATCTCCGCAGGCTTGCCTTTCACGGCAGAGGGAACGAAGTTGTCCAGCCGGGGATCTGGTGAGTCACCAACGCACTGACCAGCGAGGTGGGAACCCAAAGCCCAGACCTTCAAGCCGTTGCGCGCCAGAACCGCCTTTTTGGACTCCACATAGGAACGGTCGGTGGCTGCACGGCGCACATCCATGTGGTCACCCCAGCAAGCGATCTCAATTCCGTCATAACCAAAACCTTTGACTTTGGAGCTGAACTCCTCAAAGGGAAGATCGGCCCACTGGCCCGAAAACAAGGTAACTGGACGTGCCATATTTCTCTCCCAAAGCTGAAATGTTTCTCTAAGTTAAACTAACCCAGGTTGAACCGCTTGTGGAACTCTCTACGCACTTGCTTATAAACCGGACGCCGTTTAGGCCGTCATCGATTCCGGGATAGTCCAAGTCGGCCGGTAAAGGACTCTTGCCGGCCTTATGGGCAGACAACGCCCGGCAGAAGGTGGAATACAAATTGGCAAAGGCCTCATAATAGCCCTCCGGATGCCCCGAGGGGATTCGGGAATACGACTGTGCGTGAGGGGTAAACGCATCACGGCCGCGGCTCCAAGTTTCGGCGGGCCGGTCAACGGGATGAAACCCAAGCGTATTGGGTGTTTCTTGGTTCCATTCCAGCGAGCCCTTGCTTCCATAAACCCTCAGTTTGAGCCCATTGTCGTGGCCCACGGCTATCTGACTAGACCAGTATAGGCCTTTGGCTCCCCCGTGGTAATCAACCATAATCGTAGCATTGTCGTCTAAAGCTCGTCCGGGTACCAGGGTATCGAGGCGTGCGCAAAGCCGATCAATGGTCAGGCCGGTCACATAGCCCACCAGATTCTCAATATGGCTCCCGATGTCGCCCACGCAGTTGGATTTGCCAGCCAGAGCGGGGTCGCTGCGCCAGGCCGCCTGTTTCTGACCGGTAGTTTCCAGTGGGCCCGCAAGCCATTCCTGCGGGTATTCGGCATTCACAAAACGCAGCTCGCCCAGCGCACCCGAGGCTATCAGCGCTTTCGCCTGCTTGACGGCCGGATACCCGGTGTAGGTGTAAGTCACAGCAAAAAGAAGATTTTTTGCTTCGGCCAAAGCCTTGAGCTCCTCAGCCTCCTGCACTTCAAAGGTGAGGGGCTTCTCGCAAACCACAGATATCCCGTGGGTCAAAAACGCCTTTGCGGTTGAAAAATGCGTCGAGTTCGGAGTGCAGATCACCACGAAATCGATGCCTTCGGCTCGGCCTGATTCCTCGCGGGCCATTTCCTGCGGATCTTTGTAGAGACGCTCCGTCGTGAGTTCCAGCATCTGCCCGGTATCGGCGGTTATGGAAGGGTCGCGCGAAAAACAGCCCGCCTTGAGCACGGCTGAGCGGTCGAAAGCGATGGCTTTGCGGTGCACATCGCCAATGAAGGATCCCGAGCCTCCTCCTACCATTCCATAGGACAACGTGTGTTTCACTCGGGGTTCTTGGACTGACTCGATCATAGTTCCTCCTTGTCCTAGTGCGCTTAGAAATAAAGAAACCGCCCCGAGCGGGGCGGTTTCAGTGATTCAGACTAGCACAAAATCAATCGTAGAGCAGTGGGCCCAACTCGGGGGCGTCGATGTTGGACTTGTCGTACCACTTGAAGCCAGTGTCGGTGACCTTGGGAAGATAGATTCCCTTGACGGCCATGAAAGCCGAAACCACAGTCTTGTAGCCCATGCCCACCGGGTCCTGGGTGATGGCGCCGTACTCGGCACCCGAGCGGATCGCATCTTTCTGCTGCTTGCCAGCATCGTAACCGATGACGATGACCTTCGAGCGCTTGGTTTCCTTGACGCCGTTGAGCACGCCAATGATGGAGCCTTCGTTGGCACCAAAGAAGCCCTTGAGGTTGGGATAGGCCTGGAGAATCGACTTGGCGAGGTCGGTCGACTTCAGTTGGTCACCACCACCGTACTGCACGGAAACAACCTTGATGTTGGGGTACTTCTTCATGCCCAAGAGGAAGCCGTCGCGGCGGTCGATGCCGGTGCGGCTGGTCTGGTCGTGAACGATCACAGCAACTTCACCAGTGCTACCGATGGCTTTGGCCATCATGTCGGCAGCGAGGCCGGCAGCGGCGATGTTGTCAGTGGTACAAGTGGTCAACGGAATGTCGGAGTCAACGCCCGAGTCAAACGCGATCACAGGAATGCCAGCGGCTTGGGCCTTCTTCAGCAACGGAATAGCGGCTTTGCTGTCCACAGCGGCGAACCCAATGGCGGTAGGCTTCTTCGCAATGGCGGCGGAAAGCTGGTCCATCTGCTTGTCAACCATGGCTTCGGTCTCGGGGCCTTCAAACGTGATGGTGATGCCCAGATCCTTGCCAGCGCGTTCGGCGCCGAGTTGGACAGCCTTCCAGAACTGGTGCTGAAATCCCTTCGAAATCAAGGGAACGTACATGGTCTGTGCGCTGACCGCAGCGCTCGACAATACCATGGACAGGATGGTCAGAATCGTGAACAATTTCTTGCTCTTCATACAGATACCTCCAAAAACTTTTCCCCTTCCATACGGAAGGGTGTTGAACACAAGGCTAAAAGCGGCGAATCACTTTCGCCGGCGCAAGATATCGGCGTACACCGCGAAGATAACGATGAGCCCAGTTACGGTGATCTGCCATTCCTGCGGCACCGACAGGATTCGTAGGCCGTTGATCAGCACGCTCATGATGAACGCGCCGATGACGGTACCCAAAATAGTTCCTTCACCGCCCGCAAGCGAGACACCACCAATGACGGCTGCTGCAATGGCGTCGAGTTCGTAACCCTGGCCGAGAGCAGGTTGGGCTGAGTTGAGCCGTGAGGAAATCAGAATTCCTGCCACACCCACAATGGCTCCTGCCAACGTGTAGATACCAATCTTCCATCGGTCTACATTGACGCCCGAAAGGCGGACTGCCTCTTCGTTGCTTCCCAGCGCAAAAGTGTAGCGCCCGAGTGCGGTCTTGTTCAGGATGAACCCCGAAATCAGTGCCACACCAAAAAAGATGAGCACGGCGTTGGGAATGGCTAAATTGGGCACAAAGGCACTGAGGTCGAAGATCGAACCCATAGAAATCAGATTGTAGACTTCGGTGTCGTTGAAGTAGATGGGTTTGGTACCCGAGATGACCAGCGACAGGCCTTTGGCCACCAGCATCATGCCCAAGGTGGCGATGAAGGGAGGAATTTTAAGCTTGGCAATCAGGGTTCCGTTGAGGAAACCGACAAAGGCACCAAAGGCTAGCGCCGCAAGAACACCGAGCCAAACCGGGAGACCCATATAGGTGATGACAACGCCTGCCATAATGGCGCAGAAGGTCATCACCGTGCCTATAGAGAGGTCGATGCCGCTCGTGATAATGACAAAAGTCACGCCGATACCCAGCACTCCTGCAACAGCGGTAGAAAGCATAATGGCGATAATGTTCTCTGTTTGGAGGAAGTTAGGAGAGGAAAGCGAAAAGATAACCAACATCGACACCAAGCTGGCGAATGCCAAGAGTTTTTGGGTGGCATTGGCACCGTAGGTCACGGGTTTCTTAATCGCAAGCGGGTTAGGTGTCTGTGACATGGAGAATCCTTTCTTAAGTCGAAATCGTCTCTCGCGTCGTGGCGAGCCTCATGATGTTTTCCTGGGTGATCTCGGAACCCGAGAGTTCGCCGGTCATCCGGCCTTCGCACATGACTAAGACGCGGTGGCATAAGCGCACCACTTCGGGAAGTTCTGACGAGATCAGGATGATCGTCTTTCCGTCTTCGACGAGCCTGTTGAGAAGTTTATAGATCTCGAACTTGGCACCCACGTCGATACCCCGGGTTGGTTCATCGAAAATCAAGACCTCACTATCACGGACAAGCCACTTGGCAATAATGACTTTCTGCTGGTTGCCACCCGAAAGGAACTTGACCGTTTGGGAGAGGCTGGGGGTCTTGATCGAAAGGGAATCGACAAACTGTTCTCCCGTCTTGCCGATGTCCTTGGACTTTATCATGCCCGCCCAATTGCAGAACCGGCTCAGACTGGCCAGCACGACGTTGGTCTGGACGTCCATTCCCACCGCCAGGCCGAAACGCTTGCGATCTTCAGATAGGTAGCCGATTCCGTGAGAAACCGCGTCCTGCGGTTGCTTGATGCTGACCTTCTTGCCGTTCACGAAAATCTCTCCGGTTTCGAAGGGGTCGGCACCGAACACGGCCCGCGCCACTTCCGTCCGTCCGGCCCCCATAAGGCCAGCGAAGCCCAAAATTTCGCCCTTTCGTACCTGGAAGTTCACGTTCTTGATGGCGCGTCCCCGGTTTAGGTTCTTCACCTCAAGGAGAATCTCATCGCTGGCGATTTTGGCATCAGGGCGCACCATTTCGTCGAGCTTACGACCTACCATCATATTGATAATCGTCTCGAGTTCGACGTCGGCGGCGCGCACGGTGTCGATGTAGGTGCCGTCTCGCATCACGGTCACCCGGTCGGAGATTTTCTTGATCTCGTCCATTCGGTGAGAAATATAGACGATGGCCACACCCGTTGCCTTGAGCTGGCGGATAATGCGGAACAGTTCCTCGATTTCCTTGTCGTTGAGCGCCGCAGTGGGTTCATCCATGATCAGCAATTGCGAATTATGGCTCAGGGCCTTCACAATTTCGATCATCTGCTGTTTAGCCACCACGAGATCCATCACCCGAACTCGGGGGTCTAAGTCGATCTTGATCTGATCAAACAGCTTTTTGGTTTCGGTGTTCATCGTCTTTTCGTCGAGAACAGTGCCACCCCACATGCGGGGCTCGCGACCGATAAAAATATTCTGGGCAGCCGTGAGGTGCTGCATCATATTGAGTTCCTGATGAATGATGCCGATACCCATTTTCTGAGCTTCACGGGGACTCGAGCTTTCGACGGACTTGCCTTCGAACGTTATGGTTCCGGAGTCTTTGGTGTACACTCCGGCGAGAATCTTCATCAGCGTGGATTTGCCGGCACCGTTCTCACCGAGAAGGGCATGAACTTCACCCTTGCGGACATCAAACTTGACGTTGTTGAGAGCCAAGACGCCTGGGAAGGACTTATGGATACCTTCCATGCGAAGCAAAACGTCATCGGTGGTCGCAGAATCACTCATCGCGCTATCTTGGGCCCGTTTCAAGGATGTGAAAATCCAAAATCGGTCACAGAAGGTTCAAATTTCGGCTCACGCCAAGGCCGTGTTATAATCTTAGGCCAGATGAGTCATACTACCTACAGCGTCTTGATGATCGATGACGAGGAGCTCATTCGTCGTGGCTTTCAGGTAAAAGTCCCGTGGAAAGATCTGGGCTTTGAGTTCTGGGAACCCTGTATCGACGGTCGCCAGGCGTTGTCGCTCCTTGCTTCTCGGCGGCCCGATGTCCTTATTACAGACATCAACATGCCCCACGTGGATGGTTTAGAGCTCTGCCGCTTGGTGAACTCACAGTATCCCGATGTTCTGCTGGTGGTGTTATCGGGGTTTGACGACTTCGAATATGCCCGCACGGCCCTGCGCTACCGGGTCTGGGATTACATTCTCAAGCCTCTGAATGTGGAAGACCTCAAAGTTTTTCTCGTTAAATTACGCCTCGAGCTTGATGCCCGCAGAACAGCTTCACGCGCCGGTGCTGAGGCCTTGGGACTGCACTTACTTCGAGGAGCCGTGCCCGAAACTCTTTTGAGCGAAGGCCACCGGCGACTGGGAGAGGGATTCGCCAACGCCGCCTGGGCCTGCAGTCAACTGGAAACCACGTGGCGGGGCGACCTTGCCACGCTCGCTGGTCGGCCAGGCGAAGAGGCACCAGTCGTTGTGGGCGTGGAAGCGCCCCCCCATGCGTCCTTTCGGCGATGGAAACTGCTTTACCATGCACCTGATGAGGTGGCAGCCAAAAGGATAGCTCACTATAGTTCTCGCCGTCTTGTGCGGGAACTAAGGCAACAAAGCGAGTGGGCCGTGGCTTCCCTGGCTTCGGCAGTTCGGGGAATTGCGGGCCTTCCCGTGGCCTCCCACGAAGCCGAGGAGGGACTGATTGCACGTTTTGTTTTAGAGGACGAAGTCTATCAGGCTCAACCGGCAGAAAAAGCGGCGCTAGGGCTCGAGGCTTTTCCCCAGAAGTTTCGGGCCGTGGTTTCCGGCGGGACCTTGGAAGACTTGAGCCTGCTCATTGCCCATTTTCAAAAAGTTTTGGGAGAGGCCCGACCTGTTGCCCGCCGTCTTACCGATGAGCTACAAGCTGTTTTCAACGCAGTGGCCGACCTGCATCCGTCTCCCGAAGACGTGGACGACTTGCGCCCGGTACAAATTGCCCGTGACGCCGAAGACTTATGCCGGCGCCTGGAAACGCTGTGCCGGCGGGTCAAACAGCGGTTGGAGTTGGAAAGCTCCCCTCTTGCGGATCAGAAGATCCGCGAGTTCCAGTCCCTCCTTGCCCGCCGCTTCCCTGAACCGCAGCTGGGAATCGACGAAATGAGTAGTCAGCTTAATTTGAGCCCCAGCTATCTCACTAAGCTGCTGCGCAAGAAACTCGGCCGTAGTTTCCTCGATTGTCTGACCGAAGCGCGCATGAATGAAGCCCGCCACCTCTTGGCGTCGACTAACCTGATGACCTACGAAATTGCCGAGAAAACAGGTTTTGCCGACGCCCGCTACTTCAGCTCGAGCTTCAAGAAGAACAACGGTTACACGCCTTCGGAGTTTCGTGCCCTGCGCCGGGAGAAGCCATGAAGATCCGCAGCATTCGCACCACCCTGATTCTGTCGTTCATGCTGGTCGTGATTCTGAGCATTTTGATCTTGGGCATCTCCTCGAGCCTCGTGTTCCAACGAAACCTTCTTGAGAACAACCAGTCGTCAACGCTCCAGTTGGTTGGCCAGCTCAACAGGGTGCTTGACGGCTACATCGGATACATGGAGGACCTTGTCCTGGTCGCTTGGGGCAACAGCGATGTGCGGGACTACTTCGAGAATCCGGGCAACGACCAGGTTCTGCAGAGCCGGGTGTCGGTGTTTCTTCAAAACCTTCGTGCCGTCCGGGGTGATATCGATTCGGTTTTTGTGGCCCGTTCGCCGGGCGAAATCCTCACCTCGGAAGGTAAAGTCGGGCTGAATCCTTACTTAGATCAAAAGCAACTTGGTTGGTACAAACCCTACCTTAAGGCTGGTTCCCGCATCGTTGTATCGTCGGCGCGCGTTGAGAATGTTCTCGCCAATCGCTACACCTGGGTCGTCTCGCTGGCGCTGCCTTCGGAAGACCAGAAAGTGGTACAGGTTGACCTGAACTATGAAGTGATTCGGGACCTTTGCCGTGCCTTACAGTTGGGGCGGTCTGGCTATGTTTACATCGTCAATTCCAATGGCGAGCTGGTGTACCACCCGCGCCAGCAGTTGGTGTACTCCAAGATCAAAGAAGAAAAAACCTCTGAAGTTCTGGCCATGAAGAATGGCACTCTTACGACCCGAGTTGGTGACAGGACTGTCGTATACACCGCTGCCACATCGACCCACACAGGCTGGACCGTGGTAGGCGTTTCGTTTCTTGACGAAGTGTATTCTTCCAGCAATGACGTGTTTACGGCAACGGCACTCATCGCACTTGGGAGTCTTTTGGTGGCCATTCTGCTGGCCTGGCTGGTTTCACGGCGCATTTCTGCACCTATTGAGGAGTTGCGACGGTCAATGCAGAAGATCGAGACCGGCGATTTCGAAATCGAAATCACGGTGCAAGCCGACAACGAACTTTATCAACTTGCGCGGGACTGCAATCTTGCCATCAAGACAATCCGTGAGCTCATGCTCGATAACGAGAGGGAGCAGGAAAACAAGCGAAAACAGGATTTGTTGCTGCTTCAGTCGCAAATCAACCCACACTTCCTCTACAACACCCTCGATTCAATCGTTTGGATGTGCGAGATGGACGACGGCCCGGGTGCAATAAAAATGACCACAGCGCTTGCGCGCTTTTTTCGGCTGGGTATCAGCAGGGGTTCTGATATCCTCACGCTCAAAGACGAAGCCGGACACGTGGAGTCGTATCTCCAGATTCAGAAGATGCGCTACGGCAGTCGGTTCGAGTATTCCATAGCCATCGAAGAGGGTATCCGAGACGCCCTAATGTTGCGCCTCTTGCTCCAGCCACTGGTTGAGAATGCGCTTTACCACGGCATCAAGCCCAAGGATGGTCCCGGTCGCATTGAAGTGACGGGCAGAAGGGAAGGGAGCAATCTTGTGTTGATCATTAAGGACGACGGGGTGGGAATGAGCGGACAGGTGCTGGAAAGGCTGAAGAGCCACGGCACTCAGGTTCATATCGGTCTTGAAAATGTTCGGGAGCGCATCCGAATTTTCTATGGCCTTGAAGGCGGACTGTCCGTAACCAGCACTCTCGGGAAAGGTACTGAGGTTCGTTTGACCCTGCCATTCCTTACAACGGAGGTTGCGTGAAACAGTCTACCCGCATGATCGCGGGGTTGGCCGCCCTCGTCTTGTTGGCCATGACCACCTTTGGACTGTTTATACTGCCTGGTGCTCTCTCGGCTGCCGAAGGCCGGTATCAGGGACGACCCAAGGTCATTGTGCTTCTCAAGGAAAACAACAGCAGCATGACGTTTTGGAAGATTGTCCGCGATGGTGCGGAGTCTGCGGCCGAAGACGTGAACTTGGACCTCGATATTCGCGGGCCTGAAAACGAGAAGGCCGTGGATCAGCAAATACAGCAGCTTTCCCAGGCTATTCGCGACAAACCAGCGGCCATCGTGCTAGCTGCCGCCGACTTCCTGCGCTTGGTGCCGGGAGTCAAGGAAGCCGTGCGCGCAGGCATCCCCGTTGTCACAATGGATTCCTTCATCGCCTCGGATGACGCGTTGTCGCAAATTGGAACCGATAGTGTGGACATGGGAGCCTCGGCAGCCCGAAGCCTGCTGAAGTTTGCCACCCCTCAGCCTGAGGTGGCCATTCTGAGCCACATCCGCGGCTCATCAACGGCCCGCGACCGGGAAAAAGGTGCACAGAACGTTCTGGAAGGAAAAGCTACCGTGCTCCCGGTGGTCTACAGCGGAGCTGATATCGATACGGCCTACCGCCTTGCAAAGGAGATTCTGGGCAATCACCCCAATTTAGGAGGAATTTTAGCCCTGAACGAGCCTACCACGCAGGGGGTGATACGGGCTTTGCGGGAGTCCGGCCGTGCAGACATCATCCCACTGGTCGGCATCGACCAGTCGTTTGAATTGCTCAAGGCTCTCGAAGAGGGGGTGCTCAGGAGTCTCTTGGTGCAACAACCGTTCAATATGGGCTACCTCAGTGTCGTATCAGTTCGGCATTTGCTGGAACACAAACCGATTCCTCGGAGTCAGGATACTGGTTCCATCGAGATTACAAAGGAAAACATGTTTCTACCCGCCAACGAGCAGCGATTGTTTCCCTTTGATGAGGCCAAACCTCTAGCGAAGTAGACGGTGCTTAGGTGACGATGGTCCCTTCTGGATCCCAAAGGTCCTCCCAGGTCTGTCCCTCTTTCCACAGGAAGACTTGCCCTTTGACAAGTCTACAGTTTCGATCGATCCGGCTTAAAGCCTCCATTTCTTGATTCGACAGGGGTTTGGCAACTGTGGCCTCAAGGTTGGTCTGGAGATTCTTCGGGTTCACCGAGAAAGGGATTACCACGTGTCCCCTCTGAAGTCCCCACTGCAAACAAATGGTCGCTGGGCTTACAACGCGCTTTCTGGCGATTTCAAGAATTACCGGGTCTTCCGTGTCGACGGTATCTTCGGCGGAGCGGTCACGTTGTGGCCGTCCGGGAGAGCCGATCGGACTGAAGCCAATGGGAACCATGTCCTGGCTGACCACGTACTGAAATAATTTCTCCTGCTGAAAGTGGGGGTGCAATTCCATTTCGTTCACTGCAGGTTGGATTCGGGCATCGCGGAGCACCAGCTCGAGCTTGGGAATCGTCATGTTGCTGGTGCCGATGCTGCGTACCAAGCCGAGATCGACCAGAGTTTCCAGTTTGTGCCAGATCTTCATGTAGTCGGAGTGAATGTAGGGCTTAGCGTCGTGCGCCCGGCTGTGCACATCGACCCCGGGCGCGTGGTGATTGGGGAATGGCCAGTGGATAAGGTAAAGGTCGAGGTATTGTAGCCCCAAATCGTCAAGGGTTTTTTTAAAGGCTGGGACGACATCGGCTTCGACGTGTTTGTTGTTCCAGAGCTTGGAAGTAATGAACAAATCCTCCCGCTTGACTCCGCTGGCAATCACCTGCTTGAGCGAGTCTCCGATCAGGTTTTCGTTACCGTAGACGGCGGCACAATCGAAATGGCGGTAGCCCAGTCTGGCCGCCTCAATCACCGCAGCGGCAACCTGATCGCCAGAGACCGTGTCAGAACCAAACGTGCCCATTCCCAGCACCGGAATCTTGTGCCCGTTCCGTAGGGTTTTGAAAGGAACACTGGCAGAGTTCATAGGGCCTCGTTTAAGTAGGGTTCAAGGGCGGATAGCAGTGCCGGTTCGTCATCCGAGGTCTGTCCCTGAGGAAGCTTTACATTGTCGAAAAGATACCAAGTTTCTTCGAGGTCTGTCCCTTGGCCCGGTTCCAGCTTCGTCAAAGGGCCGAGGGTTTCGACTTCCAAGAAGCCTGGCATCGTGAAAAACTCGCAATTACAGCCTTGGTCCGGGTAGGTCTGTCCCTCGTGGTAGGCGAACGTTTTGAGGAAGAGCTGGGAGTTCAGCTCATAAGCAGCCCAGCCTTGCTTGTTCCCAAGGCCAAACTTCTGTTTGGTTGGAAGCTTGTCATCTTGGCGGAACTGGATCAAACGGTCGCCCCAAGTGAAGCGGGGGTCGTTCATCCGGGTGAAGCGCCACAAGACGATCGGGCGCGCCGGGGTAAACGACACACCGTGTTCGACAAATGGTTCCTGAGGAATCAGTGCGCGTCCCCCACCTGCCATAACGCTCAATGCCCACGGAGCTAATTCTACCGTCCAAAGATTTTCGTTGACCAGGCTGTGCTTCAGGTGAACCCGGCCGTCTTCAAGACGAATTGCTATTTTCTTCGCAATACCGGTCGTGGGTTCCCTTTTGCTGAGCAAAATGAGGGTGGCTCCGTGCCACAGGTGGTCAACGGGTTCAAAATCCGGCGCGTAGGTGCGCCCAGCAACCTCTGGCGCGTGCCAGAGGCGGTGTCCGCCAAAACTCAGCCATTCGGTTCCCTTGGTTTTTCCCAGTTGATCTGGGAACTCTTTTAACAGGTTTTGACCTCCCACCGTACCAAAACGGATGACCCTTGGACCCACATCGAGGGTGACTACCAGTTCGAGCTTACCGTCGGTGAGTTTGAGGCAGTTCGGCCATCCACCATAGGCGATTTTTTCCAGCCTAACGGTGCTCATTTCACCTCCTCGTCAAAGACAACAGCCACCTTGCCGCATCTACCCGTGGCCATCAGCGCGTACGCATCGGCGCACTTTTCCAGAGTAAAACGATGGGTAATCAAGGTTTCAGGGTGGATTCCCCAACGGACAATGCGCTCCACCAACTCCTCCATCCTCCAGATGTTTGTCACCCAACTGCCGTAGATGGTTTTCTGATCATGAATGATGTCTGCGGACGGAGCGAACTGGACGGTGCCCCCTTCGCCAATGAAGCAGATCTTGCCCCATTTTCGTGTAGCCTGGATGCAGGTGAGCCGCGCTTTGTCGTTGGCAGAACAGTCGATGGCCTTCTCGACTCCAAAACCGCTGGTTAGGGCTTTCAACTGGGCAAGGTTCTCTGGCCCTGAAGCGAATACGTGGTCGCAGAGTCCTTGTTCCTTGGCAAGGGACAGCCGCTCGGCCACTGTGTCGGTGCCAATCACGAGTTTTGCACCCATTGCCCTGGCAAGCATCGCGGTTGCTAATCCAACTGGGCCGAGGCCCGTAACCAGTACCGCGTCGTTGCCGCTGATTCCGATCTTTTCCAGGCCTTCATAAACGGTTCCAAAGCCGCAGGCGATTTGGGCGCCATCGGAATACGTCAGCTCGTCGGGAAGCTGCACCAAATCCTTTTCTTCTGCCAGAAGGTATTCAGCCATGCCACCATGACGTTGCCAGCCATAAGCGCGCCGGTATTTGTCGCTGGTACAACTGATCATGTAACCCCGACGACAATCGTTGCACACTCCACAACCCGAAATATGGTAAACAATGACACGGTCTCCGGTTTTGAAGCGACGGCAACCGGGGCCCTCGGCGACGATTTGGCCGCAGGGCTCATGACCAGCGATCATACCGTTTTGATAGCCCTCAGGACCTTTCCCTGTGTGCTCCTTGTAGATGGCGCGAATGTCCGAACCACAGATGGTCGAACTTTTTACTTTGACAAGGACTTCTCCATGGCCGGGAATGGGTACATCGAAAGAACCCATTTCGACTGTACTGTTTCCGGGAAGCATGGCCCCGGACATTTTCTTGGGAATCGTCATCGTGATCCTCCTAAGGTTTTTGACATTATGGTTCGGATTTTGAGTTTGTAAAATGGATTACAAGAGAAGAAAGATGGAAACTTGCCAAGCAAAAGACTCCGTTTGTGGACTTTTGGGAAACTTTCGAGGTCTGTCCCTCTCTAAGTCATTCGCTCCCGGATGTTCCAAAGTTTCAGTTCAGGAGGAAGGTTTATGCGAAGGAAAAATCGCGAGCAACCAAGTCGGTGGTTGGCCCAACCAGGCCGCCCTTCCTGTTCTACGAAGACCAATAGCTCCCCATTTCCAGTCAAATATGTGTTTTGCAAGGCCTGCCCGGACCGGGTTCTCATCAAGATAGGTGAAAGTCCGCAAAAAATCCTGGAGGGTCGGGATGATCCAAGAGTAGTACCTGTCTCCCCAGAAGTGTCCCCATAAACCGTTGGCCCTGTTATAGCGGATTGCAAACGTTTGGAGAATCCATTTCATTATCTTGGATAGGCTTGTGTCACCAAGAGGCTGAATGATCAGATGAAAATGGTTTCCCATAATAACGAAATTGTCGAGTTCGAACTCGAACTTTTGTTTAGCTCTGGCCAATACCTCAAGGAACATCTGTTTGGTGGTGTCTTGCTCCATCAGCATTTCCTTGTGGTTTGCTCGGGCAGTTACATGATACTTGGCACCATCGAGTAGGACTCTTTTTTTTCTCATACTGGTCGAGACAAGAAACTTGGAGTAGACGCTTCAAAATCAGAGGTCTGTCCCTAAGAGCTCCATCGTTAAAGCAAAGGCCCACCCGATGCTGAGAGGGATCCAACGACCTTAGGAGAACACCGAACCAAGAAAAAGGTTGAAAAGTTTCCCATGGCAACCGAAGACCCATCGCAGACCTGATAGGCGCCACAGACTTCGGTCGACCCCCCGGGTGTCCTCGGGAAAGAGGTTCAGAAAGCCGTAATCCCCCCGCTGCACGTTCGGCGACAGGAAGTTCGGCTCTTGATCTCCAGCGTGGCGCATTGGTTAGTTGTCTTGCTGCCCTTGACCGCGACGGCCACCAGGGCTACGTTACTGGTAGCGATTACATCAAGAAGGTTCTGATGGCGACGATCAAAGATGTGGCCGCTCAGGCAGGAGTGTCGGTTGCCTCGGTATCTCGGGCCATCAATGATCCGTCCTCGGTCGCTCCATTGACCCTAGAACGTATTAACTCGGTAATCCGAAAAACCAGTTTCGCTCCGAACAAACTCGCACGCAGTCTTAAAGTGCAGACAAGCAAAAGTGTTGCCGTCATCGTACCGGATATCTCTAACCCTTTTCATCTCAAGATAATCAAAGGTGCCGAGGCGGTACTTTCGGCGGCGGGCTACACGCTCTTCATTATGGATACCGAAGAAAATGCCGAGAAAGAGCTCCGGAACTTGCGTGACCTTCTCGACCGCCAAATTGACGGCTTGGTATATATTCCGGTGCTAACCAACCAGAGGCTTCCCCGAGTTCTCGCTGAAGCTCGTATTCCTCTAGTGGTTGTCGACCGTTCACTGGGCGAAGACCATGATACTGTCTTGAGTGACAACTTTGGTGGTATCTCTCTGTTGCTCAGTCATTTAGCTGAAAAAGGGAACCGACGTGTCGCACTGATCGGAGGACCCGAGACCTCGAGGCTTGGCCGAGAGAGAAACGAGGCATACCGGGTTCTGGTACGAAAATATCATCTAGAAGACAATCCGCACCTTGTCAGATCGGGCGAGTTCACCATTGAGGCGGGGTTTCGGCTCGCAAGAGAACTCATTGATGAGAACCTTGCTCCAGAAGCCGTTTTGGCCACCGCTAATTTGCTGGGAATCGGTGCTCTGAAGGCCTTCCGCGAATTAGGTTTCAAAGTGCCACAAGATCTGGAATTAGTTGTTTTTGACGAGATGGGAGACCTAGTGGATCCACCGATCACCCACGTGCGCCAGCAAGCCTACGAGATGGGTGCGCAAGCTACGCGTTTCCTCCTTGAACGGCTCCAGGGACAACCTGGTTCCCCTCGGACCGTCCTGTTCGAACCCCTTCTGTACCTGAGTTCCCAGAATAAAACTTGACAGAATTGCCCACTGGGTCTAGTGTGGTTGTGTAAACGATTACATTCCCTCAAGAGGAGATTCAGCTATGTTAATTGGCATTTCAGCGGTAATAGGGCCCGAGCTTTTGGACGTGCTTTTCCGAATGGGACATGGTGATGAAATCGTCCTTGCCGACGCCTTTTTTACGGGAGATTCGCTTGGAAAGCGCGTTATTCGCGCTGATGGTCTTCGTATTCCAGATCTCTTGGATGGAATCCTTAGGCTGATCAATTTGGACGACTTTGTGGTCGACTCGCTGGTCATCATGGATCCGGTCAAGGGCGACCACTTAGACCCCAGAATGGAGAAGACCTACCGAGCCGCCATTGAGAAACACTGGCCCAAAGCCCCAGCGTTCACCCGCCTCGAGCGCTTCAAGTTCTATGACCGCTCCCGAGAAGCGTTTGCTGTGGTGATGACCGGTGAAACAGTTAAATATGGCAACATCATCCTCAAGAAAGGGGTAATTCCGGTATGAACCCTGAAGTGCTGGCCCACGGTGAGGTACTCATAGACCTTTCACAGCACGGTCCCGGACCCATGGGTTTCCCGGCTTACGAGGCGCTTCCCGGTGGGGGTGTCGCCAACCTCGCTGTTGCTCTCGGGCGATGGGACCACCGCGTCAGTTTCTCAGGCCGCGTAGGTGCTGATGCCCTTGGCAGCCTCCTGAGAAAAACCCTAGAGGACGGCAAAGTCGATACCTCTCGCCTGACGAGCGATTTTCCTCCAACCACCATGGCTATCGTCTCACTCGATGCCCACGGAGACCGCAGTTTTGATTTCCTGTGGCAGGGAACAAGTTGTGCGGGCCTTCCGGTAGCTCTTGCCGACGCTTCCCATTTGCCGCAGATTTTTCATTTCAGTACAGTTTCGATGTGCGAGTCGGTGGGATTTGCCAACAACCTGGCTTCAGCGAAATCACATAAAGTAGCCGGCGTGACCATTAGTTTCGACCCCAACTACCGACCTCGGCTCTGGGAAAATCCGGCAGAAGCCCGGCGGGCCATCCAGGGAGGTCTGTCCCTCGCAGACATTGTGAAAATCAGCGAAGAGGAAGTGGCCTTTGCGTTGGACGAGCCGGCAGGTGACCCGTTTGCGCAAGCTAAGCGCCTCCACCAAAAGTTTCCGGCTCCTCTGTTTTTCGTCACTCTCGGGCCTCAGGGTTGTCTTTGGAAATGTGGCGGGGAGTGGGGTCGGCAGAGCCCGGCGCCCGTAAAAGTTGTGGATACCACAGGAGCCGGCGACTGCTTCATGGCTGGGGTCCTGCATTCCCTTCTGGCGTTGGGCAAGGCCCCCTCTGAGGTTCTCCCCGCTGAAGCCGCCGCCTTGGCAGCGTTTGGTGTGAAGTCCGGCTCGGCCTCGACCACTAAGAGGGGGGGAATCCCTTCTATTCCAAGTCTTAGTGACCTTCAATAAAACTTTTCAATCAAGGAGACGACATGGCAAAGAAAACATCAGGAATCTGGAAGGCTGCACTGCCCAAAGTGGGAATCCGTCCTACGATCGACGGTCGCCTTAACGGCGTAAGGGAATCGCTTGAGGAGCAGACATTGAATCTGGCTAAGGCTGCTGCCAAGTTTATCAGCAAGAACCTCCGCCACCCCAGCGGTGAACCCGTCGAATGCGTGATTGCAGAAACAACGATAGGGGGAGTCAACGAAGCTGCCCGATGCCGGGAGTATTTCCGTGAGCAAGGGGTAGGACTGACGTTAACGGTAACCCCTTGCTGGTGCTATGGAAGCGAGACTATGGACATGGACCCACTGACCCCGAAGGCCGTTTGGGGATTTAACGGCACAGAGCGCCCCGGCGCCGTGTACCTGGCAGCCGTCCTTGCTGCCCATGCGCAGAAGGGCCTTCCTTGTTTCGGCATTTATGGCCATGAAGTTCAGGAAGCTGGCGACACGAAAATCCCTTCAGACGTGCAAGAAAAAATCCTGCGGTTTGTCAGAGCCGGCCTTGCCGTGGCGACCATGCAGGGACGCTCTTACCTTTCGATAGGTTCGGTTTCGATGGGCATCGCCGGTTCGATTGTCAATGAGGACTTTTTTCAGAAGTACCTCGGGATGCGAAATGAGTTTGTAGACATGAGTGAGTTCTCCCGGCGCATCGATGAAGGTATTTTTGACCCCGAAGAGTTTAAGAAAGCGCTCACCTGGGTCAAAAAGAATTGTCCGCAAGGGACAGACCTCAACCCGCCTAAAGCCAAGAAGAAGCAACCCCAGCTCGACAAAGAGTGGGAATACGTTGTGAAGATGGTACTCATCGCCCGAGATTTGATGATTGGCAACCCCCGACTTGCCGAGCTCGGCTTTGGTGAGGAGGCTTTGGGCCGAAATGCAATCGCCTCGGGTTTTCAGGGGCAAAGGGCTTGGACCGACCACTCGCCCAATGGCGATTTCCTTGAGGCCATCCTTTGCAGCAGTTTCGATTGGAACGGGATACGCGAGGCCTTCGTGGTCGCCACCGAAAACGACAGCCTCAATGGCGTGACCATGCTCTTCAGCCACCTGCTGACGGGAACGGCCCAAGTTTTCGCCGATGTACGCACCTATTGGAGCCCGGATTCTGTGAAGCGGGTCACCGGCCACAAGCTCGAAGGTCATAGTGCGAAAGGCATCATCCACCTGATCAACTCAGGTGCCGCCGCCCTTGATGGTGCCGGCAGGATGAAAGACAAAAAAGGCAACAGCCTGATGAAACCCTTTTGGGAGATAACCGAAGAAGATGTGACCGCTTCGCTCAAAGCCACCACCTGGGGTCCGGCCATCACCGAGTATTTCCGCGGCGGCGGTTTCTCCTCCACTTGGTCGACCGAGGGCGAAATGCCCGTAACGCTGGTGCGATTGAACCACGTGGCCGGTGTCGGTCCTGTGCTTCAGTTGGCCGAAGGGTACACCGTCAACCTTCCCAAGGAGGTGGCGAAGACTTTGGAAGACCGCACCAACCCCACCTGGCCAAGCACTTGGTTTGCGCCCAACGTTACCGGACACGGAGCTTTCCGCGACGTGTACACGGTGATGAACAACTGGGGTGCCAACCATGGTGCCTTTAGCTACGGGCACATCGGTGCCGACCTGATTGCTCTGTGTGCTCAGCTTCGCATTCCTGTGTGCATGCACAACGTCGATCCTGATAAGGTGTTCCGCCCGGCGTCTTGGTCTGCCTTTGGAACTTCCGAGCCAGAAAGTGGCGACTATCGTGCTTGCGCCGCCTATGGTCCGCTCTACGGAAGGTACTAACCCTGTGGACCACGTTCTCGCGATTGACCTCGGCGCTTCCGGTGGTCGGGTGATACGAGGTTCGTGGAACTTGGCTGCAGGAACGCTGGAACTTCAGGAGGTTCATCGGTTTGATAACGAGCCTGTAGAGGTCGTTGGAACTTTGCATTGGGACATCCTTCGCCTGTTTCACGAAACACAGAAAGGCATCCGCGAAGCGATTCGCACCCTTCCCCCTGGCGACACCATCCGATGCCTAGGTATCGACACCTGGGGTGTCGACTTTGGTCTGTTGGACCGGAAGGGTAGGCTTCTGGGAAATCCCGTCCATTACCGGGACAAACGGACCGAAGGACAGGTTTCCAAACTTTCGGCCCGTTTTGGCGAAGGAGTCCTTTTTCGGCGTACCGGGGTCCAGGAGTTCTGGTTCAACACCACAGGGCAGCTTAGTGGCGCTCTCGAAGCAGATCCAAACTTTCTGCAAGGCGCCGAAACGTTGCTGTTCTCCCCTGACCTGCTCAATTATTTTCTAACCGGGCGAAAAGCCGCGGAAAGAACCATCGCGGGAACCTCGCAAATGCTGAGGGCAGGTCAGGTCGATTGGGACCAGGATATTCTTGAGAAACTGGGGGTTCCACCTCACTTGATGCAGAATGTCCTTGAACCGGGAACACTTCTTGGCCCTCTTCTTCCCGAGGTGGCAAGAGAAGTAGGTCTGTCCCCCGATACCCAAGTTGCGCTTGTGCCCAGCCATGATACTGAAAGCGCCGCACTGGCGGTTCCTTCCACCTCGGGAAAACCGTTTGCGTTCATCAGCTGCGGAACCTGGGCCCTGCTGGCTACGGAACTAAATGCACCGGTGTTGGGCGAGGAAGCTCGTCTGGGTGGATTCTCCAACGAGGCCGGTGCGTTTGGAACCAACCTGCTTCTAAGCAACATCATGGGGATGTGGCTGGTGCAAGAGTGCAAGCGCTGGTGGGAGCGGGACGGTCAGAAATGGGAGCACCGCGACCTGGTGGAATGGGCCACCGGGGCCCCTTGGGGCGCCAGCCTCATCGACGTCAAAGACCCGATGTTCTCTACTCCTGGCGACATGCCGGGGCGAATAGAAGAGTATTGTCTCAAGAAGAAGATGCCGTTACCGCAAGGTCGTGGTGGCATAATCCGCTGTGTACTCGAAAGCTTGGCCTGCGAGTTCCGCAGTAGCCTTGAGAAAATGGAAATGGTAACCGGTAAACAGTTTGGCGAACTCTGGCTTGTCGGTGGAGGGGCGCAAAACCTTTTGCTTTGCCAATTAACCGCCGACATCTGCGGCCGACCGGTTTTCACCGGTCCCTCTGAAACCACCGCTTTGGGAAACATTGCCTGCCAGTTTGTTGCCCTGGGGACCTTCAGTTCGATAGCAGAAGCACGACAAGCCGTGGCAAAGTCCTTTGAAGTAAACCTTTATGTTCCCTCCAATCATGAACTGGCTGCCGAAACCTTTCTCAGCTGGTCAGCCAATTATGGAGGATGATTCCTATCAAGTTATCTAGGTTTACTTCCCTTTGTGGACGACACCGTGGATACCAATTTTTTCTGAAAGCGCGAACATTACTGCAGTGAAAACAAACGCGAGATGGATGCCAACCATCCAGGCCAATTGCTCATTTGTCCAGTCTTTAAGATTGAAGAAAGCCCCAAGGAGGTTGATGGCAGAAAGTGCCACGATCGAGCCAATCAGTTTGAGCTTCAAGCCCGCAAAATCAACCTCCCCCATCCATTCCGGTCGGTCTGGCGAGTTTTCGGCGATTGTGATCTTTGATACAAAGTTCTCATACCCGCTGAAAATAACCAAAATCATGAGGTTGGCTAGCAGGGTATAGTCGATGAGATTAAGAACTGCGAGCAAAATAGCGGTCGAGTCCGACTCAAATGCTCTCACAGCGAAATTGAAAAACATTTCGCAAAACTTGAACAGCAGCACGAGTACGGCACCGACTAGCCCAAGATAGAAGGGTGCGAGCAACCAGCGACTAGCAAAGATCAGGCTCTCTACGCTTCCCTCGATAAAATCACGCATTCAAGACTCCTTATGATTTGACCCTGGGTGGATTTTCTCACTGGCACCTGAGAGTAAACCCGCTGAAGGTGCGGTCCAGTCCGATTGTACAACAAGTTTACCTTAGCGCACGGAAACACCAATTGCAAGGACTTCCACAGATCAGTTGGGTGAGGTGTTGTTCGGTCAGAGGATGAGTAACCCCTGAAGCGAAGAGATGTTTGCGGGGCTCGACCAGCTGTCAGCGTAATTACCTGAGGCGTCGAACTCCACCAATTGGCGACCTTTGTGACCGTTTTCTGGGCCATGACCCTGCCAATTTACGGCAATAATGTGGCCATCTTCCATGACTTGGAAGCCGGCATAGAAAAAAGGTGCCACCTCGGAGGGTACCTCGCCGGTCCCGCCAAACCTCTGACAAAGTTGGCCCTCGGCGTCAAACCGTGCCATGAAGGCGCCATAGCCTGCCGAGACAAGAGTGCTTCCGTCTTCCAATCTTTGCGCCATCCAAGCATGCCTAAACCCTGGAGCCGTCAGTTTGCGAAGTTCGACAAGGTCGGGGGTTGTTTCGAGAATGTGATCGTCGGTACAAAGTAAATAGGTACCGGTCGGCGTTAGACGCATTAAGCGGACATAGTTTCCATTCCGCCGTGCCATTTTTTCCAGGCCCGCAGTCGCCGTTAGGGTAGCTACAGTGACGCCGAGTCGCCCCTCGAGACCAATACCTGTCAGAAGCGTTCGCTCGCCGACCCGCCGAACCGAAGTGACCCCGTTCCATCGGTCCTGTAAGGTCAGAATTTTGCCAGAGTTGACGTGAACTTCAAAGAATCCGCGGTTGAATCCAACTAGGACCTTATCCGAGTCCAGTTTTTGGAGATCCCTCGCGAGCGGAAGTCCGGCGAGGCCTAGCAGCCAAGCAGGTTCCGAGGCGGAGGTATCGTAAAGTCCCAGAGTCTGCTTGCCTTCGTCGTACCCGAGGAAGCGTCGGCGGGTCAAAGTGGCATCCTCGACGGGACGTTCGAGGAAACCGCAACCATAAAACCTTCGCGTCTTATTAGATGAAACATCGTTCTGCCAATTGTACCGCGTGCTGACTTTCCCGTCAAATATTCTTGACAGCGTTCCAAACTCTTAGATATTATAAAACGTCGTTTTGATAAATGAAACACGGGAGCCCTATGGACAAAGAATCGGTCTTGCTACGCATCCGTGAGTCGGGTGTCGTTGCCGTGGTTCGTGCTGAGTCCGCAGACCAAGCCTTAAGAATTGCAGAAGCTTGCTTGGAAGGCGGTGTCGTTGCCATTGAAGTAACCTTCACCGTGCCGAGGGCCCACGAAGTGATCGCTACCCTCGAGCGCCGATTCCTCTCAAGAGAACTGCTCTTGGGTGCAGGGTCGGTGCTTGACCCCGAAACAGCTCGCATCGCCATTCTCGAAGGGGCGAACTTTATTGTGTCCCCATGCCTCAATTTGGAAACCGTTCGGCTTTGCAATCGGTACCGAATGGCGTGCATGTCGGGAGCAATGACCGTGGGCGAAGTGGTCGCCGCCATGGAAGCAGGGTCAGACCTCATCAAGGTTTTTCCTGGCGAGGTGGCGGGTCCGCAATTCATCAAAGGGGTTTTAGGCCCCATCCCTCAGGCCCGAATGATGCCAACCGGGGGAGTCAACCTCGAGAACGTGAAAGCTTGGCTGTCAGCAGGCGCGGTGGCGGTTGGGGTGGGTAGCCAGTTGACAAACGGGGCCCTCTCCGGTGACTACGAGAAGGTTACCCGTACTGCCCGCGCCTTCATCGAGGCTGTCCGGTCGGCCCGGAACCCGAATTAAGGAGCTAGAATGCCTAAAGTCGTCACTTTCGGAGAGATCATGTTGCGCCTCAAGAGCCCCGGTCACGAGCGTCTGTTCCAATCGTCGGCCCTCGAGGCGAGTTTTGGTGGTGGCGAGGCTAACGTGGCGGTTTCGCTTGCGCTGCTCGGCCGTCAGGCTAGCTTTGTCACGGCCCTGCCCGATAACCCGCTGGCGGATGCAGCCCTGCGCGAGGTCCGAGGCTATGGTGTCGAGGTTGATGGTATTCGTCGCACCAAGAGCGGGCGATTGGGAATCTATTTTCTTGAGACAGGAGCCAATCAGCGAGGGAGCACGGTCGTTTACGACCGAGAAGGCTCAGCCATCAGCCAGGTGAAGCCCGGCGATTTTGACTGGCAAGCCCTGTTCGTGGGGGCCTCCTGGTTCCACGTGACAGGCATTACACCGGCGCTATCGCAATCGGCAGCCGATGCGACTCTAGAAGCCCTGCAAGCCGCTCGTAAAGCCGGCCTTACCGTGAGTCTTGACCTGAACTACCGCAAAAAGCTTTGGAACTACGGCAAGAAGCCGCCAGAGGTGATGACCGAACTGGTGAGGCACGTCGATACGCTCATCGCCAACGAGGAAGATATCCAGATGTGCCTCGGCATTCACCCCGATGGCGTCGACGTAGTGGCTGGGCACCTCAATGCGCACTCCTACCAGAGCCTCACCCACAAAGTGAAGAAAGCTTTCCCCAACCTGACGCGAGTTGCCGTCACCCTCAGGTCGAGCCGTTCGGCTGACAGCAACGGATGGTCGGCCGTACTCGACGGCAAAACGGGGTTTTACCAGAGCCGCAGCTATGAAATCGACGACATCGTCGACCGTGTAGGCGGTGGAGATAGTTTCTCTGCTGGCCTTATTTATTGTCTAGATGTCGTTACTTCGGGGACAGACCTCGAAGAGGCTAGGGCCTTGGAGTTTGCCGTGGCGGCCAGTTGCCTCAAGCATAGCGTCCCCGGCGATTTCAACCTTGCCACCAAGGCTGAGGTGGAAGGCCTTATCGCCGGCGATGCCACGGGCCGGGTCAAACGCTGAGATTCGAGGAGAAGCCATGAAACTCGACATCCGCTACGGGCATCATCCCGAAGACGTGAAAGCCTACGACACCACCAAACTCCGTGAGCAATTTCTCGTTGAGAAGGTCTTTGCACCCGGCCAAATTGCGCTGACTTACACCCACGTCGACCGAATGGTTTTCGGTGGCGCTACACCCCAAGAAAAACCGCTCACCCTCGTTGGAGGCAAGGACTTCGGAAGCGAGGAGTTCCTGGAACGACGCGAATTAGGGGTGATCAACATTGGCGCAGAGGGGAGCCTAGCCTTCGATGGCACAAGCCATTCGATGGTTAAGGGGGATGGCTTCTATGTTGGAATGCGCACCAAGGGGGTCTCTTTCTCCAGCAAAGACCCGATGAATCCGGCCCAGTTCTACCTGGTCAGTTCTCCGGCCCACCATAAGTATCCTTCGGTGAAAATCGAGTTCAGCAAGGCTAACCCCCGTAAGGTCGGGAACCCCGAAACGGTGAACTTGCGCACCATTTACCAGTATGTGCATCCGGCCGTCTGCCAAAGCTGCCAACTGGTGATGGGAATGACCCTACTGGAGACCGGCAGCGTCTGGAACACCATGCCGTGCCACACCCACGAGCGACGTATGGAGGTGTACCTGTATTTTGACATGGCTGCCGATACCCGGGTCTTTCACATGCACGGCCAACCCCAGGAGACCCGCCATCTGGTTGTCGCCGACCGACAGGCCGTGATCAGCCCTTCTTGGAGCATCCATTCCGGGGTCGGTACCGGAAGCTACACCTTCATCTGGGCAATGGCAGGCGAAAACCAGAGCTTCGACGATATGGACCAAGTGGCGACAGGGGATCTTCGTTGAGCCAAGGAGACCCCGGCTCAAACCTGTTTTCCCTCCGTGGAAAGGTGGCCATCGTCACGGGAAGTTCCCGCGGGCTAGGCCAGGCTATCTGCGTGGCCTACGCCCGCTCTGGTGCCAGTATCGTGGGAGTCAGCTCAAGTTCGTCGGACCAAACCAGGGAGCAAGTGGAAGCCGCAGGAGGACAATTCCTTTGGGTGCAAGCTGACCTGACCACTACGTCACCCATCCCTGCTATTCTTGAAGCTGCTCTGAAGGGATTCGGCCGCATCGATATCCTCGTGAACAATGCTGGTACCATCCGGCGGGTCGACATGGTCGATTTCACCGAGAAAGACTGGGATGAGGTGATGGATCTTAACCTCAAGACTGTTTTTTTCCTCAGTCAAGCCGTTGCCAAGCAGTTCCTTAAACAAAAAACTGGTGGAAAAATTCTCCACATTGCCTCGATGCTCAGCTTTCAGGGGGGTATCAGGGTAGCAAGTTACACCGCCAGCAAAAGCGGACTCGCTGGGCTCACCAAGGCCATGGCCAACGAGTGGGCCCAGCACAATATCCAGGTCAATGCCATTGCCCCAGGTTACATGGTCACCGACAACACCGCTGGGTTACGGGCCGATGCAGAGCGCAGCCGATCCATTTTGGCGCGCATCCCGGCTGGGCGTTGGGGCGAGGCCACCGACCTCATGGGGCCGGCCATCTTCTTGGCCAGTGCCGCCTCGGATTACATGTCTGGGGCCCTTGTACCCGTCGACGGAGGTTGGCTAGCCCGCTAGAGTGACCTGAGGTAAACGCCTCATTGACTAACGCCCCAGCCACCCCAAACGGCGGGAAATGGCCTCAGCAGCCTCGCACACCAAAGCACTGACCTTGGCTTCCGGGTCTGGTCGGATCACGGCCACGTCTCCAGAGGCACTCAAAGCCGCAACGACGCGTCCTGTGAAATCACGGATCGGGGCTCCGATGCACCTTATCCCAGGCTCGTGTTCCTCATCGTCGAGGGCCCAGCCCCGCCCACGGGCCGCTTCTACGTCTGCCAAAAAGGCTTGGGCGGTGACGCGGGTCTTGGCGGTGAAGGGGTGGTAGGTCATTTTATTGGCCAGCGCCTCTAATTCCGGGGTTAGAAGGTCAAGAACCAGGCACTTTCCGAGCGACGAGCACGACAACGGGATACGCCTGCCGATCTGCGAGTACATGCGCAGGTGCGCTCTGGGCTCAATTTTCTCGATGTAAACCGCGTCGGTACCGTCGAGGATGGCCAGATGCACCGGTTGGTCGACCTGGGCCGCCAGCTTTCGCAAATAGGGTCCCGCTTCAGTTTTGAGTTCCACATGTCCCATACGCAGGCTAGCCAGTTCAATGAACTTGAGTCCTAGGGTGTAGTTGGCCCGTTCTTCGTCTTTTTCGATGTACCCTTGGGCCAAAAGATGACCCAACAGGCGGTGAACGGTACTCTTGTGGAGTCCGACCCGTTTCCCGATCTCCGTTACCCCGAACCCTTCGGCGTGAACAGCAAGAAGCTCAATGATCTTGAGAGCACGGTCGAGAGTCTGGACAACGGGGCTGGTGTTTTTCCGATCAGGCATACAAACCAAGCTATCGGTGACCACTCACCGTGTCAATGTTTCATAGGTTAAAACAGTGTCTTGAGCCAGCGAGGGAACTCTGCCGACCGCATGACCCTCGCCCTGGCCGTGAGCTTGCTGTAGGCATCCAAGGCAGCTCCACCGGTGAAGTCCCGCTCGCTCATGGGCTGATCTTCCAGGACTACGAGCTCGTTGGCGTGCGTCGCAGCCTCGAGGTTGCGCAGGTTTTGGGCCCCCACAACCAAATTGCACAGCACCACTAGGTCAGCTTCGCGTACCCGGGAGCAATTTTCGCGGTGAGCTGCCTCTTCGATGGGCCCGAAAGGCGGTGAGACAATGCTGGGAAGCTCAAAAACGTTGGCCACGTACAAGTCGCTGTCTCCGGGGCTGAGCACACCGGTGGTCACCCGGTAGCCCGCCTGGGTGAGCAGGCGGAGTACCGAAGAGGCGGAACCTCCTCCACCGATCACGTGCACCAAGGGGGCTGTTTCTGAGGGCTCGGCGCCATCGAGGTGGAAGTCAAACTGGCCCGTCGCTAGATTAACGTACACCCGCACCTTTACACCGTAGGCGGCTTCCAGATTCTGGCCCGTCAAAACCTCCTGTGGTGTCCCCTGCGCCAGTATCAAGCCTTGCGACAACAATATGACTCGGGTGCAAAAGGTTGACGCAAGTCTCAGGTCTTGCACGGCCGCCACGATGGTTCTGCCCTGGGACGCCAGAGTCTGGGCGTACGAGAAGGTGAGCTGCTGGTGGGCTAGGTCAAGGCCGGAACTAGGCTCATCGAGCAACAAAAGAGGCGTATCCTGCGCGAGAACTTTCGCAAACAGTACTCTCTGTCGCTCGCCGCCCGACATCTGGTTTATGGGTTGCAGGGCCAGTGCCTCGGTGCCGGTAAAGGCCATGGCGTTTTTTACGGCCCGGCGGTCTTCGGCCGACTCGGCTTGGAAACGCCCCTGATGCGGATAGCGGCCCATCATCACCACGTCGGCAGCCGGGAACGCAGAGGTGAGAGTTGTGTTTTGCGGCATCAGTGCCACCTGCAGGGCGAGCTCGCGCGGGCCTAGCCCACGCCTTTCGGACGAAGACACAGGTTGTCCTCTCACTTTTATCTGCCCAGAAAAAGGCAGGAGTCCTGCCACGCAGCGCAGCAGGGTGGACTTGCCGGCGCCGTTGGGTCCAAGAAGCCCGACGATTTCCCCCGGGTTCACCTCCAGATCAAGCCCCCGGAGTACTTCAGTACCGCCAAGCGAGCAACGCAAACCGCGAACCATCAAGGAACTCACAGGTCTATGCCTCGTTTGACGCTACGCAGGAGCAGAAACACGAAGTAAGGTGCGCCAACCAAGGCGGTTACGATTCCCACGTTGATCTCCTGGGCGCCCAAAGCCAACCGGGCTACGAGGTCGCAAACCACAAGAAACGCCGCACCGCCCAAAGCGGCTGCGGGTACCAGAAGCCGGTGGTTGGGCCCCAGCAAAAGGCGCAGAATGTGGGGTACGACCAGCCCCACAAAGCTGATCGGGCCACTAATACACACCGCAGAGGCTGTCACTGCTGAAACCAGCACCAACAAGACTAACCGCGTGCGAAAAACATCTACCCCCACGGCTTGGGCTTCCTCCTCTCCGAGCAGCAGCACGTTCAAGTCGCGGGCAAACCACAGGAGCAGAAAAATCCCGCCCCCGATGGGTAAAGCAACTAGCTGCAAGGACTCCCACCGCACGTTGTAAAGGTTTCCCATGGACCAAAACAGAAACTGCGCGATGCTGTCGTGGCTGGCAAAGGTGAGCACCAGCGAGGTACTGGCACCGAAAAACGTGCCCACGGCCATGCCCGCCAAGATCAGCGTGAACAGACCCATCTTTCCTGCTCGGATGGCCAGCAGGAAAATGATGCTCGTTGCCACCAAAGAGCCCACCGAAGCGAAAACTGGCAGGGACCACGAACTGGTGGCAGCGAAACCTAGCGCTATGGAGAGCACAGCGCCAAAGCCTGCACCACTGGACACGCCAATAAGCCCCGGATCGGCCAAAGGATTGCGCAACAGACCCTGCATCACGGTACCGGCCACGGCTAGGGCTGCCCCGATGACCGTGGCCCCCAACACCCGCGGCAATCGCACCAAGAAAATGATGGCGTCCCACTTAGGGTCGGGAAGCGAGGCCAAAAAGGTGGCTGGGACGCCCAAACGAGCCAAGATCACGGTGACTGCATCGCCTAGAGGGACTGACACCGAACCCACGGCTGTGGCCAAGAGGACCAGCCCGCCGAGCGCTACCGCCAAGGGTAGCAGCACCCACCAAGCTTGGCGGTCGGGGATCACTGGTGTCACCGGAAAAGTTCCGGATAGCCGGCTCTAGCAAGGTCTTCCACGGCATCGGCCATGTATTGGCTTGTGGCTTGCAAGTGCTTGTCTTGCATCACGATAACTCGCTTATTCTTGATGGCCCCCAGACTGGCAAAAACCGGATCGGACACAAACTCGGCGAGGAACTTCTGAGGGTCGGAGCTTCCGTCATAGCTCCAGCTTGGTAGAACAATCAGGTCAGGATTGAGAGCCAGAATTTGTTCCTTGCTCACCTGCGGCCAGCCTACCATGCCTGCCTTTGTGGCCACGTTGACCAGACCTGCCTTCTCGACGAGGGCTTGGAAACTGGTGCCCTTGGCAAAGGTGCTGCCCCAAAAGCTGTAACTCAGCACCGTTGGCTTTTTGGTCGTGCCTTTTAGTTTGGCAGCAACGTTGGCTAATCGATTGTCCACCGAGGCCATCAGGGACTTGCCCTTGGCCGTCTCACCGGTGAGGGTGGCCATCTGCAAGATCAGGGCATCCAGCTCGTCGAAATTATCGGGGGTTTTGAACACAAAGACCGGAACTTTGGCCTCTCGCAGGGCGGCGACGAACTCGGGTTCCTTCCAACTGGCCACAAACACCAGGTCGGGCCGGAGGGCGATGATTTTTTCTTTTTCGCCGGCGATTTTGTTCGGGAAAGTTCTGGCCCATTCGGCGATGTTGGAAATACCGGGATCTGCGGCAAAACTATCAATGGCTCTGAGGCGGCTTTTGTCGACCAGCTCCACCAGAATCTCGTCGCTGGGGAGAGTGATGGAGATAATGGCCTTGGGGGGCGTGGCCAACGTGACGGGCGTGCCTCCGGCGTCCTTGAGCGTGAGCGGAAAACTCTTGTCGGTCGCCGAGGCCCCGAAGGCCAAGGCAACGGCCAGCAGAGCCGAGGCGGTCCGGCGCAATAAGTGAGAACTCATGGTGAAACTCCTATCTCGCCTCGGATGTCGGGTAGCAGTCCCCATTGAAGCATATCGATACCTGGCATTCTAGCAGTTTACGGGGAATCTCGGGACTATTGCACTGAAGCCAGAAGCGGGCCGATGCCGTCCAGATCAAGCACTTGGCAGTCCTGAAAAGGGTAGGGCGAAACCGGGCGACCCACGACGGTCTTGGTCAGACGGACCAGTTCAGGGTTGTCACTATTGCGGGCGAGGGCTTCGAGACGGTTCAAGCCCCGCAGGTCGTCGGCTCCCGGTTGCGCCGTCCACTTGGCCTCGATCAGGCGCGCTCCATCGCCGAGCACCAGGAAGTCGACTTCGGTGCCCGTGTTGTCGCGGTAGTACCAGAAGGTCCGATTGAGCTGCCTGGCTTGGCTGACCCGGCGCAGTTCAGCGAGCACCACACCCTCCCAGAGGGCTCCGAGGAACGGCGATCGGTCCAACTGCTCGGGTGAAACTCCCAGCAGCCAGCATACCAATCCCGAATCGGTAAAGAATACTTTTGGAGTCTTGACGATGCGCTTGCCCACGTTTCCGTACCACGGTTCGAGCAGCACAATCTGGTTGGAAGCTTCGAGGACCGAGAGCCACGCCTTGGCAGTTCGGCCGGTGACTCCTACGGCTGAACCCAAGGCCGTCAAGTCGAGCTGCTGGCTGTGGCGGGTGGCCAGCACCCGCACAAACCGTTCGAAGTCGCGAAGGTCACCGACGTTGAGAAGCTGTCGTACGTCCCGTTCCAGGTAGGTGGCCACGTAGCCCGCAAACCACCCGCTCGCGGGGAGCTCGGGCACCCGCCATAGCTCCGGAAAACCTCCGCGTGCCAAATACCTGTTCAGTTCGGCGCCCGTGGACTTGACCTCGCTCCAACTCAGTCCCTCGAGCGTCATCAGCGACACCCTTCCCGCCAAACTGTCGGCCAACTCCTTCATCAGAGAGAACTTCTGACTCCCGGTGAGGACGTATTGGCCCGTGTGGTGCCGGTCAAGGTCCACCTTGGCCTTAAGGTGCCGGAACAAACCGGGTGCATACTGCACCTCGTCGATGATCACGGGGGCCGGGTGGCGCGAAAAGAAGGTTTCGGGATCGGTCTCCGCGAGTGCGGCTTCGCTGGGCAGATCGAGCGTCACGTAGGAGTAGTTCGGCAGGAGTTCCCGTAACAAGGTGGTCTTGCCCGTCTGACGAGGGCCGTGGACCTTGACGATTGGGTACTCCCGGGAGCGTTGCAACAGTTTCCAGTGATTCTCTTGCGAGGGCCTTTCACTTCACGAGCGCCGAAATGGCTTTAAACAGCGGCGTTCCCGAGGTGCGCGTCAGCTCGAAGAGCAACGACTCCACTGAGGTTATCACGGCTCCTTCGGCCTGCATGCGGGCCAAGGACCGAGAAACATCGGAACCTTGACGACTCGAAATGGCGTCGGCCACCACTACCACCGTGTAACCGGCGGCCAGAAGGTCGAGCACCGACTGCAGAACGCAAACGTGGGCCTCGATTCCGCACACCACCACCGTTGTGCGTCCATTGGCTTCTAGGGCGGCCTTCAAACTTGGGTCGTCGTAGACGCTAAAACTGGCTTTCGCCAAGACTGGCGCCCCGTCCACCCGAGCCAATACCACTTGCGAGGTAGTCCCGAGACCCTTAGGGTACTGCTCGCTGACTACCACCGGCAGTCCAAGGAGGTTTGCTCCTCGCAACAGAACGTCGGCCCGTTCCAGCAGGGCCTCGCGCTCATGCATCACGGGCAGCAGGCGCTCCTGAAGGTCGATCACCAGCAGTTGGCAGTTCTCAGCAAGCAACCTCATGATCTACCCCGCCAGTTCCACGTCGTAGGCGGCAAACGACCCATCAGCGGTCAGAAGGGGCAGATTTTCCAACTGGGACTGGGCGATGAGCAACCGGTCGAAGGGGTCCCTGTGGTGCCATGGCAGGCGCACCACCTGTGCCGTGTGTTCGAGCCGGATGGGCAGCAACCGGATGCCGTTGAGCTCCATCTGCTGGCGGACGAAGCTCTCGGGTTCTCCCAGAAGCGTGAGCTTACCGGTCGAGGCCTTGATAAAGACTTCCCAGACGCTTGCCATGCTGAGATACAGGGTGTTGGACTGGTCCCGGAAGATCTGTCCCTGTCTCCGGGTCATTTTGGGGTCTTCGAAAATAGCCCACAGGAAAATGTGGGTGTCGATCAGGAGGTTCAAGGCATGTACTCCTCGAAGCCCTCCGGCGTCTCGTCAAAGTCCTCAGCCATCCAGCCCATTCCCTTGGCGGTACCGAGCTTGCGCTCGCCGAGATGAGTTGGCTCGAGAGGGACAAGCCTGACCAGCGGCTTATTCCTGCGTGCTATGATGACTTCCTCGCCTTGCAGGGACTGTTCGATCAGGGCCGAAAGCTGTGCTTTCGCCTGATGAATGGTGACAGTACTCATTCCCGAAGTGTAACTTGACCAACTCAGTTGGTCAAGTTTGTCTTCAGTCCTTGGGAGGCCTGCGCCAGAACAGCATGTTTCCCGTAATGGTCTGCAGCGTTTCGGCGCTCAAAAGCGTCGAAAGCAGGCTACGCACACTGTCGGTGGGACGTTGGGGCGAGCGCATACGGGCAAGGGTCAGCTGCGCGGTGGAAGTGAACAAAATGGCCGCCACAATGAGCACTTGAAGCGGCCGGAAAGAAACCTGGCCAATCACCATAGGGGTGGCCTCCAGCAGGTCGTACACTGCCCCGCCTATGACGGGCCCCACGGCGGCCGTTAGGCCAAACCAAGTCCAAAACCAGCCCGCATAGGCGGTGCGGTGGTCAGGATGCGATAGGGTGACCATGAACTGGGTGATGCCTTCCCAGTAGGCCGGGGCCAAAAGGCCTACGATGAAAGAGGCAAGGGGAATCAAATACCAGAAATTGGTGGAGTTCATGAACAGGTAGGCAACCCAGGCGACCACAAAGAAACCGCCCACCACAACCACGGCGCGGCGACCTATGGAGTCCATCAGACGCCCCCAGTGAGGAACCACGAGCACCCAGGTCCCTTGGCTGATCACGAACCCAATTCCCAGCCATAGCGGAGAGGCCCCCGCTCCGTGTGGGTCCACAATAAAGGGTGCTAGAAAAGGTGCCACCAGATTAAACGACAGCAGGAAACTACCCACAGTGAGGCAGTAGCGTCGGAAAGTTTTGTCCTTAAGGGGAACCAGGAAGGTTGATAGGTCAAGTTTGGGTACCTTACCCTGCAGAGGGTCCGGGGCCCTGATCTGGGTAAGAACTTCCAGCGTTCCTCCGAGGCCGGCAATCAGGTAGAGGCATCCATACACCACGAAGACCACTGGCAGAAAGCGGTCGATCATCAGAGTGGCCAGAAAGAAGAACACCATGTTGATGGTCTGCACGAGCGCCGACCGTTTGCCAAAAAAGCCTGCGCGGATGTTTTCGGGAATTAGGTCGCCCATCCAAGCCCACCAGGCGGAAGCCCCGAGCGCGTTTCCAATGGAAGACGCCACCGAAGCAATAATCACGATCAGAACGGCCTGATTCTTAGGGCCCCCGGCAGCGACCCAGAAAGCGGCTCCAGCCACGGCAAAGGCGCAAAGGCGGGCGAAGAGCGTGGTCCAAAACCACAGCATCCGACGCTCACGGAAGACTCCCACAAGAATCACTGAAACGAGATTCAGAGCCCCTGCGAGGTTGACGCCGCCTACCAGAATCCCGAGCAGAAACGCGCTACCCCCTAAGTGGGTTTTTACGAGTACAGTAAGGATTTGTTGCGGCGTTGCAAGCACAAACCAAAAGATGTTGAACGCCCCGGCAGTGAGGCAGAACCTGAGAGCCTGTTTCAGCTCAGGGTGGTCAACTCCCCAGGCCAACTCAGGGTGTGTACGTTCACGCATTGTCCTGTTTTAGGACTTTCCCTCTAAAATGTCAATCCGGTACCAAAAAACACCCCAAAAACCTAGAGGCTAAAATAGAGATTTAATGAGTTTCTTCAGAACGGCTTAAGCTGGAAGGCCAAGCCCAAGCCAGCTTCCTGGGCCACCGGAGAGTGGCCGCCAAGTGTCTCAACCATCTAGCGACATCGAGCGAACTCAACCCCGCAAGTCTTCTCACCTGAGCATTTCTGTCCCCAATAGGATGGTCTCAAGCACGGCGGCCTCGTGAGGCTTGGTTGGGTCGAGCATTGAGGTCGCAAGCAGTAGGGCGCGTGAGCCCTCGCTGCCTAACCTTGCAACAAACTGCGCGTCGGCGGGGAGCATTTGCCCCTGTTCGTCGGGGGCCCGGAATACTAGGGCCGCGGCGGCGGCGGCGGCGAGGTGGTGGTAGGGGAGCCCCGCCTCGGCCGCGAGCAGGCAAGCGCCAATGAGCCGATCGTCACGGGCGAGTTTGCGCCCTAGGTCGCGCCCCACCCGGTGGAGCGTGTCGCCCAACGCCCGATTGCGGTAACGCGCCAAGAGGTCGTATCCGTGTTGCTGCAGTTCGGCACCGTTGAACTCCTGGGGGTAAACGCAGGCAAGGGCCGCAGCGCTCTCATCCAAACACAACCTGACTCGGCTGACCACCGCTTGGTTCTCCATCACCTGCCAGAGGTACTTGGCCGCGGGCTCGGCGACATAACCGAAATAGGCAGCCGCTGCGTGGCTCATGTTGTGCATGAAAAGTTTTCGGTCGACGTAGGCCGTCACGTTTTCAACGGCTTTGAGCCCTTTGAGAGGGGGGAGGGCTTGGTGAAAGCCTTTGCGGTCGACGATGAGCGTGTCGTAGGGTTCCGCAAACAGTTGCAAAGGGTCTTCTGCAAGTGCGGCGGCCGGCATCAAGGGCACCATTTTGCCGATGCTGGTTTCCACTAGTCCGAGGTGGTCAAGCACAGAAACTTGGTCACCGAGCAAAGACCGCAGTTTTTCATGGTAAAGCTGAGCCCCAGATCTCAGATTCTCGGCGATGATCACATCGAGGTCGGGTCGGCCTGCCTTTGCCCGCGCGATAAGCCCCCGGGCAAGCACGGGAAGAACAGAGTCCAAGGCCCTGAGCCCCACCGAGGTGGCCACGAAGTCGGCCCTGACAACCGCATCGATGATTCCTTCGAGGTCTGTCCCCAAAAGGGCACTCACCGGCGACACTGTCTTGGTTTCATCGGGCTTATCGAGATCTTTGACAACAACTCTATAGCTTCCCCGCTCGTTCAGGAGAGCAACCAGCCGCTGGTCAACATCGACAAACGTCACCTCGAAGCCTGCTTCCGAGAACTGGCGGCCAAGAAAAGACCGACCGATGTTCCCGGCGCCAAACTGAACAAACAAGGGCATACAAGTCTCCTGCTGCCAGTGTCCCGCGATATTGCGAACTTGACCAGCACAAAACGTCTTGACCACACACTTGTCGTGGATAATCCTCAAGGTAGCCCGTGCGCGCTCACGAAGAAAGGAGAGTTTGACCATGTCGAAGTTCCGTTATTCCGTAGGTCCATGGAATGTTGCCGAGGGTGCCGACGTTTATGGCCCCGCCACCCGAGCCACGATCGCCTTCGCAAAAAAGGTGGAAACCTTTAAGCGGCTGGGCTTCGACGCCGTGCAGTTCCACGACGATGACGCGGTGCCTGAAATCAATGGCAAATCCGCTGCGCAGATTTCGGCGAAGGCTAAAGAAGTCAAGAAGCTGCTCGACAACCACGGCATGGCGGCCGAGTTCGTGGCCCCCCGATTGTGGATGGACGAGCACTGCATTGATGGAGCCTACACGTCCAACAGTGCTGCCGACCGCAAGTACGCCATCGACCGCTCGCTAAAGTCGATCGACATCGCCCGAGAGCTCGGTTGCGACAAGATTGTGCTGTGGTTGGCTCGAGAAGGTACCAGTTGCGCCGAGAGCAAAGACCCGGTGGTGGCCATCAAGCACTTGGTGGAAGCCGTAAACGCTATGCTCAGCTACGACAAAACCATCAAAATTCTCATCGAGCCCAAGCCCAACGAACCAGTGGACCGCAGCTACTGTGGAACCATCGGCCACGTGATGGGCGTCAGCGCCGCCACAGTTGACCCCACCCGCGTGGGCGGTCTTCTTGAGTCGGCCCACGCCATTCTTGCGGGCCTCGATCCCGCCAACGAGATCGCCTTTGGGCTGGCCATGGGCAAGCTCTGGGGGGTTCACCTCAACGACCAGAATGGCCTGAAGTTCGACCAAGACCGCTCCTTCGGCGTCGAGAACCTTCGCCAAGGGTTCAACCAGATCAAGGTGCTCGTCGAAAACGACTACGGCAAGAACGGCGAGTACATCGGCCTGGACGTGAAGGCCATGCGAACCACCAAGGACAGCGCCGGCTACGAGCATTTGTCCAACAGCCTGACCATTGCCAAGTTACTGGAAGAAAAAGCTCTGAAGTTCGACTACGGGTTCCAGAACAAGTGCGTAGCCGAGCGCAACTACGAGGCTCTGGAAATGTACGTGGTAAATCTTCTGTTGCGGGGATAGAGGCATGATCAGAATCTCGGGTGCGGGTTGCGTCCTGGTCGATGTCATCTATGCCGATGTCGACTTTTTGTCGTCTGATTTTGAGATTAGCCGTTCTAAGAGGCCGGGGGATGGGGGCCTTGAGCCGGGCAAACTAGTATTCACCGACGACTTTGAGACCTTTACGGGGCGCCCGTGCCTTGAGAGCTTAGGTGCAATCACCCAAGGTCGGCAGGCTCACGCCACCAACATCGGGGGGCCCGGAATCGTAGCCCTCATCAACGCCGCGCAATTACTGGAGCTCTCAAACTTCGAAGTGAACTTCGTGGGAGCCATCGGCGCCGATGAGTTCGGCGCGGAGCTGGGCAGGCAGTTGGCACGGACTCCCCTCTCGCCGCGCGGTCTGAAACTTAAAAGCGGACTCACCCCGTTTACCTACGTTCTTTCCGATCCCCGATATGCGAACGGCCGGGGCGAAAGGACGTTTGTGAATAACATTGGCACCGCATGGCACTTAACTCCCGAAGACTTGGATGAAGACTTCTTTGCCTCAGATTTCGTCGTCTTCGGCGGAACCGGCCTCGTGCCAGGCCTGCACGACCACCTCGATACGCTTCTCCAGCGCGCCCAACAGGCAGGTGCGTTCACCCTCGTGAACACCGTGTACGACTTCCGTAATGAAAAACGCAACCCAGCAGGGCGCTGGCCTTTAGGCAGCAGCGACGCCAGCTATCGTTTCATCGATTTGTTGGTGGCCGACCGTGAAGAGGCCCTGAGGTTGTCGGGAGCGTCGACCGTCGGTGCGGCCCTCGATTGGTTTGTAGGGCAGGGCGTAGGGGCCGCCGTAGTCACCGACGGGGTGCACGACACTGAGTTCCGGGTGGCGTCGCCTCGTTTCGTTAAACCCGAGGGACAGACCTCCCCCGTCTGCCAACATGTGCTAAATGACTTGGCCGAAAACCCTTACCTGAAAGGTGACACGACCGGCTGTGGCGATAACTTTGCAGGGGGAGTGCTCACTTCTTTGGCTTTGCAAAAAGAACGGGGACAGACCTCGGACCTAGAGGAAGCTCTCCGATGGGCATCAACCTGCGGCGGGTTAGCCTGTTATCACATGGGTGGCGTGTTCCACGAGAACTTCCCCGGAGAAAAGCGTCAGAGAGTCGACGAGTTGTTGGCAACTTGGCCTAAAAAGACCTCCTGAGGCTCCCAACACTTGACTGGCGCTTCATTCGAGAGTAGTATGCGAATATGCGAACCACTCTAGTATTACCAGATGTTTTAATGCGTGAAGTTGCGCAACGGGCTGCCCTTGAGGCTCGTTCCCTTAAGTCGGTAGTCGCCGAGGCTCTTAGTTTGGGGTTGCACAAGAAAGCCGGCACCCAGCCTCGCTGGGTATGCCACACCCATTCGCTGGGAGGCCCGAGGCTAGACTACACCAAAGCCTGGGCGCTGATCGATGCGCTCGAGGCCGGGTCGGTCGCCGAAAACTTCGAGCGGCTCAAGTGATTGTCCCGGATCTCAATGTGCTTCTCTATGCGGCAGACGACAGTTCTGTGAGGCACCACGCGGCCAAAGAGTGGCTCGAGCTTGCTGTCAACGACTCGGGTGAGGAAGTCGCCCTACCTTGGGTGGTTCACTTGGGATTTCTGAGACTCACGACTTCACCCAAGGTGTTTTCGCGTCCCTTAACGGTTGATCAGGCCTTGGAATGGCTCGACCACTTAAGATCAGCCCCTTCGGTGGTGGCGCTCAACCCCGGGCCGGGCCACGCTGGAATCTTGCGCCACCTGCTGCTGGTTGCTGGTACCGGTGGTAACTTGACTACAGACGCTCACTTGGCTGCCCTGGCCCTTGAAAACGATGCAACGCTGGTCACCGGCGACCGAGACTACCTTAGGTTCGCCGGGCTCAAAGTCAAGTTTCCGTTTTAGATGAGACTTTTAGGGAAGCGCTGGGAAGCTGATCCTACACTCGCTCCACGTCGTACCAAGCAGCACCGTCGATTTTGAAATCTTCCACGGCCAGGTCAGTCATGGGGTGGTTGACCATGGCGTTGAGCACGTCTGCCGACGCGGTGACGGCATGGCAGCCCACCATGCTGACGCGGTAAATCTGGTCCACGTTTTTGAAGCTGGCGGCGAGGACTTTGGTGGCCAGTCCGTAGCGGGCGAAAGTGTTGACAATGTCGCTCACCACTTCGATGCCGTGGCTGACAATGTTGTCGAGGCGGTTCACATACGGGGCCACGTAATCCGCTCCGGCTTTGGCGGCGATGAGCGCCTGTTGTTGGGTAAAAATAGCCGTAGCGGTCACTTTCATTCCGGCACGCTTCACCATCTGTATGGCTCGGAAGCCTTCCCGGGTGACCGGTATCTTCACGTAGTAGTTGTCACCCAGTGAAAAGCGCTTGCGGTAGCTTTGTGCCTCAGCCAATATGTCCTCGGCGCTGTCACTGATCATCTGCATGTGCATCATCTTGTTACCGACGATTTCGAGAATGGCTGGCACCGCCTTCGAGAGCTGTAGTCCACCTTTCGACAAGATGGTGGGGTTGGTGGTCACGCCCTCGAGTGGGAAGTGATGGAAAAGTGATCGTAGTTCCTCGAGATTCGCAGTGTCGGCCATGTAGATCATTTGGTTCTCCTTTCTCGTCAAATGTTTGAGTGCGGCCTTACCGAGGCCACGAAAATGAGGTCCCTCAGCTAGGCCCCATCTCTGCTAAATCAAAGGCGCGTGTGCCAACAGATACTTCTCGGCCTCGCCGTTCCAGAGCTGATTGTGCCGCGCGCAGATTTCAGCCAATTTTGCGTAGAATTGATTCGTCTTGCCGTGCTGCGCAAACTCCGCAATCGCGACCAGTTCCAGATTCTTTTGCACGTACATGAGCTTTTTGCCACCGGGGATCTTGTCTAACTCGAGGGTGGTCTGCGCGACGGCGTTGAGGCCGCCCACGTGCGTGACCATGATGGCCGGGTTGAGTTGGCCTCGCATCATCAATTCAAGTGCCTGGTGCAGGTCGTCGTTGTTTCCACCGGAATTGGCAGCCACATGATGGCCCTCATAGTGGACCCCATAAAAGTTGAAGGTTGCGCTGAACGCCGTATCGCTGGGGCCAGCAAAGAAGTTCAAACAGCCATCACGGCCCAAAAGTTGGGCGCCGAACTCGACAAGGTCACGAGCCGGGGCGAAGACAAAGACGTCGTCGAAGAGTTTACCCTCGTTGAGCGCCTTCAGAGCAGCCACCGGGTCGGCGTGTTCTGTGGTATTCACGTAATGCAAGTCAACGCCGTGGGCTCGGGCATCCTCCACCGTGAGCAGGCTGCGAGCGCGGTTAAGCCGCTCTTCCTTGGTTCCCGTCACGATGAGGCGGCGTGGGCGTCGGGGGCCGTGCAGGGCGTAGTCAATGGCTCCGAGACCCATGGGGCCGATGCCGGCCACCAAGACGGTGGCTCCCCCTTCGACAATGCCCATTTCATGCAGGTAACTGCCGGGTTTGCTGTGGTAGTTGGCGTTAAAGGCGCCGATCACACAACTGACCGGCTCGCTCAAGGAGCCCATGAAAAAGACGTCGCTGGGGTACGGAAGAAGGCAGTCGAGTTCCATCACTTCGGAGGGAATAACCACATATTGGCTATCGCCACCGATATGCTCATAGCTGTATCCGGGCGCCCACGGAGTGCCGTCTTTGTTCAACGCAGGCTGTATACTGAAGTGGTCTCCCACCTTGAACTTCTTCGACCATTTTTTTCCCACTTCGATGAGCTCGCCGCAGAACTCGTGTCCGAGGATGATCGGGTGTTTTTTCAGATCGTAGCGGACCCGCTTGTGCTTGTCGCCCTGTTTGGCCAGCTTGTAGCTCGACATGCACAGGGAGTCGGACACAACCTTGGCCAGAATCTCATCCTCTTTGATCGCTGGGAGTTCAAACTCCTCGAGTCGCAAATCATTGACACCATGGAGGCGCACCGCCTTAGTTTTCATAGTAACTCCTTGTGCTCGATATCGGCCTCTTAGTTCAGCATGGTTTGGCCACCAGTAACAGGGACTGCTTGGCCGGTTTCATAGGCTTGGTCACAAATGTAAAGCAGGGCTTTGAGAACATCGGCCCCGGTACAACCCCGGTTCATGGGCACCTTGGCTTCGTAGAAGGTCCTCACATCGGCCAGGCTCTTGGCGCCGGGTACTTTGCCGGTGTGCAGGTACTGGGCGAACAGACCTTTTTCGGGGTCTGACCACAAAGGCCCGTCGAAGAAATTGCCCGGGCAGATTGCATTGACCTTGATGTGGTAGGCCACTAGCTCGAGGGCAAAGCTCTGTGTAAGACCGATGCCACCAAACTTGCTTCCCGCATAGCTGCCATTCTTGTTGGAGCCCTCTAGTCCCGATTTGGAATTGATCTGAATGATATCGGTCCAACTGCTTGGGTCGAACTGGGTCTGCTCGCGCATGACCCTGGCGGCGTGTTTGACGCAAAGCATGTAGCCGGTGTAATTGACGGCGGTAACAAACTCGAAGGACTTGAGGTCTTGGTCGACCACAGGACTGGCTTTGAGCACCCCTGCGTTGGCCACGAAAAGGTCTATGCCACCCACGGCCAGAGTGACCTCCTTGACCATGGCCTCCACGGAGGCCTCGTCGGCAATGTTCACGGCCACGGCCATGGCAACAGGTTTGCCAGCGGCGGCATTGAGGCTTTCGACGAGTTTGTTCGCCCCCGCAAGGTTGAGGTCGGCCACTGCCACAAAGCCTCCGTTGGCCACCAAACCGCGGGCGATTTCCTCACCGAAGCCTTGAGCACCGCCGGTGACAACGGCAACTTTGCCCGCAATCACCTCGTCGCGGCGGCTGGGCCTTGAAGGTCCCGAAACCGTGAGAAAAAAACAGCCCACACCATCGACGAAAACCGCTGAGGGCAACTGGCTAGAGGTGACTGCTTGTTTCCATGTGGACTCTAGCTCGTCGGGCGACTTTAGATTGAGCACAGTTCCTTTGGTGGGGCGAATGGTCAAGTCCTCAAAGCGCACACGCACACGGTGACCCGAGCACGAGGCCAGCCCACGGATTCGCGGTGCCACAAGAAAAGCGGTGTCAGGCATGGATGCTCCCGGCGGCGCTCCCCGCGGGTTGGATAGCAAACTCCGGATTTCCGAGGTTCTGCGGATGATGTGCGTCCATCGCTCTACCCACCTGGGCGTAGGCCTCGAGACGTTGAGTCAGCGGGAGTCTCGAGCCCGGGTTTCTGGGGTCGAAGAGACCCAAGCTGGCTTCGCGGTTGGTTAATTTCTCGTGAGCGATGAGAGCCCACGTGCTTTGGTTCAGGTGGCGAAACTCTGGTAACAGCACCTCCGGACAATGAAAGCTCTGACGCGAACTGTTGATGTCGACCCCGGAAATCTCCATCAGTCCGTGACTCGCACAGAGCTCTTGTACGCGCTTGAGCTGGGCCAGCGAGTTTCGTGGTGGCATATAGGTTACGGCCTGAAAACCAAGCTCGCCCAGGGCAGCCAATAATTCGGCCAGATAGGCATCCTCGAAGAACTCGGCTTTTTTGTCTCCCGTAGGTGATTCACCCACGTCTCCTAGGTAGGCGTAGGAAGGCAAGGCTCCCACCGAGCGAGCAAAGGCCACCACCTCGCGCACGGGAGGGCATTCGAGATCGGAAGGCTGCAAAAACACCTGCTCGAGCAAGGTGGTCTTAAGGAATCCGACCAAATCGTAAAGGGCGTGGGGATTGGCTTCATCACCGAGCCGTTTGGCAACTTCCGGGGTTACCGTAAAGCCGAGGTTGTCCTGAAGTAGGGTCACCACACCCTTCCCGTTGCCCGCGTGGCCCCGGAGAACCTTGGCAGCAGCGGCGCAGAGGTGTCTTTCGGTGACCCCGCCACCTTGATGAAGCTGGGTAATCGAAGCCACATCGCGTTCGAAGTGCACCGAAGGCAGCCCGGCTGACACGAAAACCTCTGACAGCCTGATGGTCATCGCACGGGTTCTTTCCACCCTTACTTCCCGTAAGGGCTTTAGGAAAGCTTCCACGGCGTCCAGACTACGCTCAGGAAGGCCGTGGAACACCATATAGGCTTTGCCCAGACACTCGGGGTAATTGATTTTGCGGTGCTCAAAAGGCGTCTTGGCAAAGGAAACCCTGACTTCACAACCTACTGTGGTAGCGATGCCTAGAACCTTCCCTGCTTCGAGGGTTTCTCGGGCTGCTCCCACCGAGTCATGATCTACCGATCCGACGGCGTCTAGGCCGGCCTCGAAGGCTTTCAGTACGGCCATCGAAGGCGTATAGGGACTAAAGCTATAAATGGTATGAACATGGTTGTTCACCTCACCCCCGGAGAGGGCGCTCTCGCGGCGGACTTGTCCCGCTTTCACCAGCTCTCGCAAGGCTTGAAGTCGCTCAGCCGGCGTTAGTTGGGCGTCGTTGACGCGGTCGCGTCGGCTCACAGGGCTAAACTCCCAACCGGTTGCGGCGAAGAATTTCTCCCGAGGTTTGAACCGTAGTCGGAGTGTGTCCGTTCAACGGGAGAATCCGTTCGTGGATGGTATCGAGAAGCCATTCTCGTTGCGGGAAAAACTCTTCCTCCATCTCAGCTGCAGGAGTAATGAAGTTGCGGCTTCCCACGACGGCAACTGGAGCGTCAAGGTAATCAAAGGCCACTTGGGTCACCGTAGAAGCGACAGTGTGGAGGAAATTGCCCCGTTCGACCGCGTCGCTTGCCAGAAGGAGTTTACCCGTTTTCTTCACTGAATCCAGAAGAACGTCGTACTTCAACGGGCTGATGAAACGCAGGTCGATGATCTCGGCTTCCAGGCCATATTTGTCTTTGAGAACTTTTGCCGTGTCGACGGCCTTATAGAGGGTAGCTCCCAGAGTGCCGATGGTGAGGTCTTTGCCAGTTTGGCGTACAACGGGTTCACCTTCGGCAGTCTCATAGAAGCCTTCCGGTACACCGGCTTTTTCGAAGAGCTCACCCACGTCGTAGAGGCTCTGACTTTCAAAGAAGACCACAGGGTCGGTACCCCGCAGAGCGAGGTTAAGCATGCCCTTGGCGTCGGTAGGCGTGGCGGGGAAGTAAGCCTTGAGCCCAGGAATGTGAGCTACTAGTGCGCTCCAGTCCTGGCTGTGTTGGGCTCCGTACTTGGCTCCCACCGAGACGCGAAGTACCAGCGGCATGCGAAGTTGGCCGGCCGACATCGCCTGCCATTTGGCCATTTGGTTGAAAATCTCATCGCCAGCGCGGCCCATGAAGTCGCAATACATCAGTTCTACCACCGCGCGCCCACCGGCCAGAGCATAGCCTACACCCGAGCCCACGATGGCGCCTTCGCTGATGGGGCTGTTGAACAGTCGCTTGTAGGGCAGTGCTTCGGTGAGGCCGCGGTAAACGGCAAACGCGCCACCCCAGTCGCGGTTTTCTTCGCCCCAGGCTGCCATGGTCGGATCCTCATAAAACCGGTGCAGCATGGCTTCAAACAGGCCGTCGCGGTAGGCGAATATCTTGGCCTTGGGAAGTGGCTTTCCCTCGGCGTCGAGAGCGTAGCGTGCCTTGGTTTTCAGCGAAACGCTACGGGGATCCTCGCCACGGAGCAAAAGAGTTTCCGGCTTGCGGTCTTCGAGCTTGTCGACCTTTTGGTTGCTGAACATCACCGTTTCGATGTAGGCGCCTTGGATGCGCGGAGACTCGTTCATGTCGATGGCAAGCTTGTAGATGCTGTCCATCTTGGCTCCAATGCCCGCGCGGATGGCCTCCACCTCATTGGCTTTCAAGACGCCACCGTTGACTAGGTACTCGCCGTAACTCTTTACGCAGTCAGCATTTTCCCAGAGCTCTATCTCTTCTTTGGTGCGGTAACTCGAGGCATCGGAGGGTGAGTGGCCGCTGAGGCGGTAGGTAATGGTGTCCAAGAGAACCGGGCCCTCGCCGGCCAAGAGAATCTTTTTTTTGCGTTCCACCGCATCAAGCACCGCCAGCGGGTTGTAGCCGTCGACACGCTCGGCATGCATGGCCGCAGCGTTCACACCGGCACCGACGCGGGCTAGGACTTGGTAGGGCATGGTTTCGCCCGAGGTCTGTCCCCCCATGCCGTAAAAATTGTTGAAGAAGTTAAAAAGGATGGGCGGCGCACCGCCAGCGTCTTTGCCCCAAAGGGTGCGGTACTGTTCCATTCCAGCGAACATCATCGCCTCCCACACCGGGCCACAACCCATGGCGGCATCGCCGACGTTGCTCACAACAATGCCGGGTTTGCCGTTGATGCGCTTGAAGAGAGCGGCGCCTGTGGCGATGTCGGCCGAACCACCCACCAGTGCATTGTTGGGCATCATGCCAAAAGGTGCGAAAAAGGCATGCATCGAGCCGCCCAAACCACGGTGGAAGCCGGGGGACTTGGCAAAGATTTCGGCAAGGGCACCGTACAACACGAAGTCGTCGGCCAGTTCCTTGGTGCTGTTGGCTCCGGCCTTTTCGGCTACTTTCAGGGTTTCACCACCCCAGAAAGCTTTCATCACCTTGAGAAGCTCTTCGTCGGGCAATTGGGATACCGCGGCAAAGCACTTCGAGATGATCTCGCCGTGGCTGCGGTGGCTGCCAAAGGTGAAGTCTTGCACATCGAGGGCGAAAGACTGACCCGTGGAGCTGGCCTCCTGCCCGGCGGAAAGGTGGGCCGGGCCGCGGTGGTTGTAGTCCACCCCTTTGTATCCTCCCTGGGTTTTGACGAGGTTGAGCATCGACTCGAACTCGCGAATAGTGGCCATGGTGTGGAAGATCCGCACCAGCTTGTCCTTGCCGTACTTTTTCAGCTCGACTTGGATATCGCCTTTATACTGGTTCAGCGGGATGTCCTTCGTCTTGAGAACTCCGGGCTGGCGGACAACTTTGGGGTCAACGGTAAGGGCTTTGGGCATTTTCTATCTCCTGTTTCCTATGCTTAGTGAAGTTCCCAGAGGGCGTCTCGGATGGACTCGCCGGTCGTGGGGTGAGGGAAAATGAGTTCACGGGCCTCGTGAACCCGCAGCTCCAATTCGATGAGGGCCGCGCCGCCCCAGATCATCTCGCCAACTCCGGCGCCGTACATGTGGATACCTAGAATTCGGTCTGTGTCTTTGTCGACGATCACTTTGGTGGCGCCGGGACCCGTGGGGCCATTTTCGGCCAAATATCGACCCATGTTGCGCAACGCAACCGTGGCCGTCACCACGTTCTTTCCCTGTTTTTTGGCCTCATCTTCGGTGAGGCCCACGCCGGCGGCCTCAGGATTGCTGTACACCACCCACGGAATGGCGTGGTAGCGCATCCGCTGGCGTTTGTGGGGCTCGTCGATAATGGCACTGACGGCAACTTCGCCCATGCGGCTGGCCGAGTGAGCCAAGAGGCTGCGGCCCGTGACATCGCCAACAGCGTACACACCGGGAAGGTTGGTCTGCTGGTACTCGTTCACGACGATACCTTTGGGGCCGAAGTCCACTCCGAGCGCCTCAAGACCCAAGCCCTTCACATTCAGGGTGCGTCCGACAGCCATCAGCACCACGTCGCCGGTGACGCTCTTGGCTCCGTCTTTCCCGGTGTACTGAACTGTGCCTCCCTCGAGCTTTTCCACCTTGCAGCCAAGTTGGAAGTCGATATTGGCGTCCAGCAGGCCAGAGTGCGGGACGCTGGACAAGGCTTTACGAAACTGGGGTGCCTGTTCCTTGTCCATGAACGGGATAATCTCGTCCATCATCTCGACCACCGTAACCTTGCTTCCCAGGGTGGCAAACAGGCTGGCAAACTCAACGCCTATGACGCCACCACCAATGACCACAAGGCGGTTGGGAACTTCTTTGAGGTCGAGCAAACTGGTGCTGCTGACCACTTTGGGGTTGTCTTTGGTGCCGGGCAGGGGGGGCATGGCGGGCGAGCTCCCGGTGGCGATAATGAGGTTTCTTCCCTGGTAGGTCTGTCCCTCGACTGTTCGCACGGTATTCCTGTCAACAAGCTCGGCGGTGCCGTTGACCACTTCCACCCCAAACTTCTTCATGAGGAAGGCAACGCCACCGCGCAATTTGGTGACCACCTCAGCTTTCCAGGCAAGCGCCTCTGCCCAGTTCATACTCACTTTTTCGGCATGGAGGCCAAAGCGTTCTCCATGCAACGCATGGGCGTAGGTTTTGGCGGAGTTCAGCAGCGTTTTTGTGGGAATGCAACCCCAGTTGAGGCAGGTGCCGCCCAGGAACTCTTTCTCAATGAGGAGCACTTTTAAGCCACGGGCTCCGGCTCTTTCGGCGGCAACATAGCCACCCGGGCCGCCGCCAACAATGATGATATCGTACATCGATACTCCTAAACGGCCAGCAACAGGTCGACTTCGGCGATGGCATCGCAGAGCGCCCCCAGAAACTTTGCTGCCGGGGCTCCGTCCACCACCATGTGGTTGATGGTGAGCGACAGACCTATGAACGGAACAAACTCGACACCGCTTTTGCCCTGGACGGCCTTGAGGTTAATGCCACAAACACCCAAAATGGCCACTTCGGGCACGTTGAGTACCGGCGTAAAGCTTTCTATGCCAAACGCACCAACATTGCTGATGCTGAACGTGCTCCCTGAAAGCTCATCGGGCTTCACGCTGCTGTTGCGGCACGCTTCGGCCAGCCGCTTGGTCTCGTCGCTGATCTGCTTGAGGCTCAGGCCGTCGGCATGGCGGATGACGGGGACCATGAGGCCACGAGGGGTATCGCAGGCCACTCCCATATGCACGTCGCCAAACTCGATGATGGTGTCTCCCACTTTGTGTGCGTTCATGTGTCCAAAGCGCTTCAAGGTGCGGGCCGTGGCGTAAACGATGAGATCGCCGATGGTGATGCCCTGCACCCCAAGATCGGCTTCGCTGGCTTTGAACCGGGCGCGAAGTTCCTGCAAACGGACGGCTGAGGCCGAGGAGTTAAGCGTGAACTGGGCTGTGGTGGACAGGCTTTCGGCCATGCGGTCGGCGATCACCTTGCGGATGCCCTTGATCTTGGTTTCGACTCGGGTTCCAGAGCCCTGTGAACGAGCAATAGCAGGAACTGGGCCGGTAACGGTCGCAGTGGTCGTCGATACCCCGGTGACATCGGTGGCAACAACGCGGCCACCGAGGCCGCTGCCGCGGGCAGGCAAGTTCACGCCAGCGGCGAGGGCCGCTTCGAGGGCTGCCTTCGTGGCCGGGGCCTTGGCGTCGAGGACAGCTCGCACATCACGCTCGACGACCCGGCCCTCGGGGCCCGTGCCGGCAAGCAAAGTGGCGTCTAGTCCCTGACTGGTTGCCAGATGGCGCGCTCTTGGAGAGGCGAAAGAAGCTCCCCTTCCGTGCGGCGCTGCAACGTCCACAACGGGTTGGGCCGCGGGTATGGAAGTCTCACTTGACCGGGAGGATCCTTCCAGGGCCGGCGCACTCGAGGCGGCCTGCGCAGGAAGAGCCTCACCAGCCTTACCAACGTAGGCGATGGGCTGCATGACTGGTATGTCGTCGCCGTCGCGACACAGGAGCTTGAGCACCGTGCCGGCGAAGCCGGCTTCGACCTCGAAGGCCGCTTTATCGGTTTCAACGTCGGCGACCACGGTCTTTGGTTCGACCTCGTCACCTTCATTGACTCGCCATTTGATCAGTACGCATGACTCAACGGAATTGCCCTGACGGGGCATCACAATGGTTTCGGCCATGAGCTTCCTCTTTGTCTTTCGAAATCGTTTCGAATAACTTACGATATACCTGTTAAACTAGTTACGCAAGTGAAATTTTTCCCATGGAAGGAAAAATCAGCGGTACTGTGTCAAACTAGGTGGACGTCGATGCCCAAATCGGTCAGTAGGGCTGCCTGATCGGCGGGAAAGTCTGTATCGCTGATGAGGGTGTCTATCCTTTTGAGTGGCATGATGGACACAAAGCCCGAGCGTCCGAACTTCGAAGAGTCAACTACCAAGACGCGTTTTTCGGCCTGTTCGGCCATGGTTTTTACCATTTCTGCGCCTTCCACCAAGTGCGTGGTAAGCCCCTTATCAAGGGTGAAGCCGTCGGTGCCCAGAAAGGCCAGCCTGACGTTGAACCTGCGAATCGTGTCGAGAGCCAGCGGGCCCACAAATGATTCATTGGCGCTGCGGAACTCGCCACCTACCATCGTCAACTGAAGAGAGGGGTTGGAGCGAACATAAGGCAACACCAGGGTTGAGTCGGTGACAATATGCACATGGCCCTTGCCCAGCAAATATTTTGCCACCAGCGCGGTGGTGGTGCCGGCTACAATCATCACGGTGTCGCCATCGCTCACTAGGTCGGCAGCAGCTTTGGCAATGCGGTTTTTTTCGTCTGTGCGGAAGCTTTGGCGTTCTACGATACTCTTGTGATAAGCGGGTCGCGCGCCTCCATGAGTACGCACAATGAGACCTTTGCCTGCCAACCCCTTGAGGTCGGAGCGAATGGTGACTTCCGAAACCGACAGGCGTTTTCCCAGTTCGTTGACGGTGCAGTTCGGGCTCTCGGTGAGGATTTCCAGAAGGTGCTTCTCGCGCGGCGAGAGGGTCTCAAGCATCCAGTCTGACTTTGACCACCACCTTGGTTACCGCGGGCGCCCCGTCCACAAGGATGCTCGAACGGTGTGCATCCTGAGGGAAGAACAGAGCGAATTGCCCTTCGATCACTTCGATGGAGGTCCAAACGTCGGTTTCGATGGGAACGAAGTCTTTTTCGGGCTGATACTCACCGGGGAAGGATAGGTTGAGCGCACACCAGCGCATCTCCTCGGTGCCTGCAGCCACAAACTGAATATCGGCGTACTTTTCATGGGCTTCCCACTTTGCTTCGGCCAAGGGTTTGCCCTGTTCACGCATCACAAGAGCATAAAGGTTTTCACCATCGATCTCCACCTTGCCATTGGGCAACGAGGCCAAGTCTAGCGATTTTAACCAGGCAAAGGCACGGGAAAATCGTGGTCCAAGCGCGTCGTAGCGGGAACTGGATTCCAACGAAGCGAGTATCATGGTGTCCTCCTAGGCTGGAGTATAGCACTGGTTGCCACCTACTCAATATAGCCGGTCTTTCCTCCCGCATAAAAGGTTTTGGGATTGTGAAGTTCCAGTCGGTAGCCGTGGCGCAGACGATCCACAAGGTCGGGATTGGCAGTGAAGGCCTTACCAAAAGCGACTAGGTCGGTACCGTCTTGTTCCAGAATCTCCTGGGCTGACTCGCGGGTGTAGCCCTCACTCACCATCAGCGTACCGTGGAACGCCTTGCGCAAGAAACCGCTGGGCTTGAGTTCACCCAATGGTAAGTCGGCCACATGGAGCCAACCGATTCGTGCCTGCGAAAGCGCCTGAGCGAGAGCGGTGAATGTTCCTATCGGGTCGCTGTCGCCGATTCCTTTGTGGCTGCCCCCGGGCGACACCGTGTAGCCGATGCGCCGGGACGGAAAATAGGCCTCCACCGCCTGCACAACTTCGAGAGCGAAAGTACGCCGACCGGCCGCGTCGCCCCCATAGCGGTCGGTGCGCCGATTGGTGGCACTTTGCAGAAACTGGTCGAGAAGGAAGCCATGCGCCCCGTGTAGTTCCACTCCGTCAAACTCAGCCCATCGGGCCCACTTGGCCGCGAGGGCAAACTCCTCTACCAAAGCACCCACCTCGGCGGTGGCTGGCACCCAAGGGTCTTCGTAGTTTTTGGTTCCCAAAGGAGTGCGAACAAACCCCTCAGGGATGACGGGCGAGGGAGCGGCGGGCTTCTGGCCATGGTAGTCGGAATGGGAGAGCCTTCCCGCATGGCCGAGTTGCGCCACGATGCGACCACCGGCGTCGTGAACCGCCTCTACAACGTTTTTCCACGCCGTAGCCTGGGCCTGATTATACAGTCCCGGAGTGTCCGCTGAGCCCTGAGCTCTTGCTGAAACTTGCGTCGACTCGCTGAGAATCAAGCCCGCAGTAGCGCGCAGCGAGTAATGCTCCACTGCCCAGTCCGACTGGATCTGCCCTGGCGAACGATTGCGCGTCATCGGGGCCATCACGATGCGGTTGGGGAGCTGTAGGTCTCCTAGCAGGTAAGGCTCGAAAAGCTTCATGCAGGCTGGCCGAGCGCCTTGCGGACTTCGGGGGCCACTACCGTGCCAAACAGCTCGATCGACCTCAGCACCTCGGGATGGTTGTTTCCCCCCACGGTGAACTGGATGGCAAACTTTTCCATGTGGAAGATTTCATACTCAAGCAAGATTTTGTCGATGGCTTGCTGAGGGCTTCCCACCAGCAGGTGTCCGTGCTTGCCACAGCCGGCGTCAAAGTGCTGGCGAGCTTGGGGCGGCCAGCCACGCTCGCGTCCGAGTCGGTCTACCATCAGTTGATACGAGGGCCAAACTAAGTCGCCCGCAACTTGGCTGTCTTCGGCGAGAAAGCCGTGCTGGTTTATGGTGACGTTCAGTTTTTCGGGTGAGTGCCCGGCCTGTGCTCCGGCTTCGCGGTAGTAGTCCACGAAAGGCTTGAAGCGCGCGGGTTGTCCGCCGATGATGGCCAGTGCTAAGGGAAGGCCTAGGTGTCCAGCTCGAGCCGCCGAGTCGGGGCTGCCCCCTACGGCAATGGTTACCGGAAGCGGGCTCTGGATAGGCCTGGGCTGAATCGACTGGCCTGTCAGTGCCGCGCGGAACTTGCCACTGCCCTTCCAATGCACGTGCTCTGAGCCCTGCGTGAGGGCAAGAAGCAGATCCAGTTTCTCGTTGAATAGTTCCTCGTAATCGTCGAGATCGTAACCAAACAAAGGGAAACTTTCGATGAAGCTCCCTCGTCCGGCCATGATTTGGGCGCGCCCACCAGAAATCAAATCAAGGGTGGCAAATTGTTGAAACACCCGCACAGGGTCTTCCGAGCTCAACACCGACACGGCAGTGCTCAGGCGGATCTTCTTGGTGATAGCGGCCGCGGCGGCCAGAACCGTAACCGGTGAGCTCACGATGAAGTCAGGGCGGTGATGTTCGCCTAGGCCGAAGAAATCTAGTCCCACCTCGTCGGCAAGCTTCATTTCCTCGAGGAGGTTGGTCATGCGCTGGGCTTGCGAGAGGCCCGAGTCGCCAAAAAGTTCATGAGCGTAATCGCCAAACGAAAAAAGTCCAAATTGCATGGTTACCAAAAGTAACCCCTATGCTGACCTTGGTCAAGGAAGCCCTTCCTTGCGGAGCCCCTCGAAGGCGGACTTGATTTGCCCCGTGAGGATTTGCGCCCTTTGTTTGCGGGAATGTTTGTTGTCCTTCGGTACGAGAATCGGGTCACCGATCTTGAGCTGCAACAACCTGCGAAAATATCGGGGGCGGTGCTTGAGGGTGCCCCCTGCGAGCCGGCCAGCGAAATCGGCCAGATTGAGGGCCGTTTCCACCGCGAGTTCCAGCGTAGGGTGGTCGGGCAAGGAATCAGGGTTGAGGTAATTGAGCAGGTCGGCGAGGTCTTGGTGCCGGTTGTTCCACCATCCCTCGGCGGCAGCCCGGTTGTCCATGGCCTGCTCAAGGAGGGACAGACCTCGGGGGCGAGGAAACACTAGGTCCATGGCCGAATACCGCAGTTCGAATATACTTGGCCTTAGATCGTCCCCCACCGCGATGTTACGCGAGCGGGCGCCCGCCTCAACGGCCACCCGGGTCAATTGACGGCAGCGGGCATTCAAGGAAGGTTGGGACGAAAAACTACGCAGATGTTTCTGACGGTAGTAGCTTTCTCCCCGAGTGAGAAGATGATCCCAAACTCGGCGAAGCCGGGTCGCAGCATCGGCTTCCACCGAAACCAGCTTTTTCCAGGGCGGCAACCCTGCGCCTTTTTCCAAGGCATTCAGGAACCGGTTCCAGCGGGTCCAAGTTTCGTCCGGGGTCAGGTAGCGCAAGCCGATGGGGATAATTTTGGCGCTTCCCGCGGTGGATGCAGTCGCCCACTGGGCAAAGTTGCCTGCTCCCGAGTCGAGGACAAGGGGGCCGTTCAGTTCGTAAGAGATCTGGCCCTCCGGCGCCATCACCACAGGGTCGGGGCTATTGCGGAAATGGTTGCGCACGTAGTGGAGGGCCGTTCGCGATCCTGGTCCGTGAGCCATTGCCAGGGTTCCCCCGGCACGCAAGGCGAAGTTGGTCAGCCCACCACCCCATAAGGCGATTTCCGCACTGGCCAGAAACAAGAACCGAGGCCGTTTCACGCCGGCACGCCGGTAAGCCGGTTTTGCCAGCGAGTTCAGCGCATAGTAAACACCATGAGGGTCGGCGTCGCCACAATGGCGAAACACAAGCAGTAGTCGGTCTTCCTGTTCGGCAACACCGCGCAGAGCCCGAGCCAGAATCTCGGAACCCTCGAGTTCCAGCCTGCCCAGCCCCAATCCGAAGCGAGTGTACACTGGGCCTAGGAGATCGACCAACCAGGGAAACCAGCTCCATTTGACCGGTTCTCTCCATACCGGATTCCGGGAAGCACGCCAAGTCTTGATGGAAATTTTAGGAACTTTCACGGAAGGTATTCTAGCACGGGTGTTGCTTCAGGGCTTATGCTCGTTCGCATGAAACCCCATAGCCCGTGGGTCGTGAAGACCCTAGCGTCCTTGAGCCTGGACGAGAAAATCGGCCAGTTGCTGCACCCCAACGTCCGCCCGCAGGTGAGCTCCGAGGAGTTGTTTGATGCCCTTCCCCCGGTGAGAGTGGGGGGCATGTTCCTGTTTTCAGGAAGCACAGAAGACTTCGTGCGCATTACTAACCTCCTTCAGGATGGACCTGGGCTACCTCTGGTGATCAGCACCGACCTTGAAAGCGGGGCAGGCCGGATGATTCAGGGAGCCACCAATTTTCCCGACCTGATGAGCACCGGGGCGGCCAACAGCGAGGCTCTCGCCAGTTTGATGGGAGAAGCTACCGCGGTTGAGGCCAGAGCCTACGGCGTGCACTGGACCTTCGGGCCGGTCGTGGATGTGAATGCCAACCCTGCCAACCCCATCTCCAATACCCGGAGCTTGGGCGACAACCCTGCAAAAGTGGCCCGTTTGGCCAAGGCGCTTGTGGAAGGCCTGCAGAAACACGGCCTTGCTGCCACCGTGAAACACTTTCCCGGCGACGGCTGGGACGACCGCGATCAGCATCTGTTGACCAGCATCAACCCGCTGATCCGCGCAGAGTGGGACCGCACCAGCGCTCTCCCGTTCCGCGAAACTTTTGGTCGCGGAGCGGATTCAGGCGGTGCGTGGACGACAATGATCGGCCACATTGCGTTGCCTTCGGTAGATCCGGGCGACCCTGCCGACCCCTTTGGGCCTCCGCCGGCCATCATGAGCCGCAAAATCACGACCGACTTGCTACGTGGTGAGCTGGGCTTCGACGGTCTGGTGGTCAGCGACGCCATCGAAATGAATGGCTCGATGAGCCGGGTCCGCACACCCGATGAGGCGATCATCAATATGATCAACGCTGGCAACGATATGCTTCTGTTCAGCATTGCCAAGCGAGATTTCGAGATCTTGAGGCGCGCCGTTGCCGAGGGGAGGGTGACCCGGGAGCGTATCGACGAAGCCTGTGCGCAGGTTCTTGCTCTCAAGGAACGCTTGGGGTTTGCGTCCAACCCGGCCAGTGCCCGTCCGGCCGCTGACCCTGAAAAAGTTCTGGCGCCCCACCGAGCTCGTTTTGCCCAAGCCAGCCGCGAACTAGCCCGCAGGGCGCTGACCCTCGTGCATTCTGATGGACGGGTGCCCCTTACGCTGAAAGCCGGCGACCGGTTGCTGGTGGTCCACCTGCGCTCCAACCCCGAGTACCAAGTGGATGGCTTGGACAACCTGCTCAAGGTACGGGGAGTCGTGGTTGACCGGCGTACCGAGGCCGATAGCGCCTTTGATTTGCGGAGTCTTGACTACTCAAAATACAAGGCCGTTCTTATGGCCTGGGTAGTGGGTCCCACTTGGGGCACCAACTTCATTCGCCCGGCGGGAGCCTGGATGCGCTCCGGCTGGTTCGTGCGCCATGAACAACCGCTGTGCCCGCATGTACACGTGAGCTTCGGTACCCCCTATCTGGTTCACGACTTGCCTTGGGCAGACACCCTGCTCAATGCCTACAGCCCCGACTTATCCACGCTGGAAGCCGTAGTCGAGTGGTTGTTTGGCGAGCTTACCCCCAACGGAATCAGTCCGGTCGATTTGGACCGGCCGGCCAAAATCCGTGAGCTGGTGGCCAGGGAGTTTTCTCGGGGCTGAAGCTCTTGCGACGGCTTGGCTTGAACCTACCTTTTCTTGACAACATCCAGCTAACGCCCCCACACTGATCGCACGTTCATGCTGGAGGTTTACCATGCGCAGGTTCGCCGCTCTGCTCGTCGCGTTTTTTCTTGCCGCTCAGGTCGCCGGGAGTCAGGAGGCCGGGTTCAGTTGGTCGCTCTACAACATCAAGGTCAATTGGTTTGTCGTTCCCACCGGGCCTATCCTGAAGTTCGGTTATGGCCCATGGCAGTTGCTTCCAGGTCTGCGTACCGACCTCGAAAGTGAACTTGGGTTCGGTTATGAGAACTTCAGGGTCTACCGCGACGATGTCACCGGCAATCCCCAGCCTTTTGGGGCGACGGAAA